>JGI24159J19872_10012028_pt1 | contig 11313 bp, 4 predicted proteins | sample Ectturendosymbi4_FD_19872 | JGI IMG/M metagenome (IMG submission 19872) | reverse complement strand
TGATCTGCCAAAAGATTCAATCCAGGCTGCTGATGAGCAAATTTGACTCAAAACAACAATTTGTTTGAAACCAACATTTTACATACAGGACCAGTAGTTATAGTAGCACAAACAAACACTGCAAAATGTGTTGTATGGTTTGACTGTGTGTGAAAGACAATTTTATATGTACTTTGATTTGCCTGCAATTATGCTGAACTTGACTAATATCGTAATCTCAATCTGTTAACTGCTAACTTATGCATGAGAAACTGAGAGAACCAAATTAACCCATAATGCATATAAATCCTCCTCAGATAATGCAATTAGGTTTGACATGTTGAAAATTTGACTAAATACAAGCAATATTTCAATGAACATGCTACAGCGAAACGTATATTTTGCACATTCAGAAAATGTAATATAAACTAAATGTGCAAGAAAATGGTAAAAATCAATTTTATTCAAAAACCACAAAAACTGTTAGGTTTACGAAAAAATGTTCTCAAGAAGCAGATATAATTTTGGTACTTCTGAGCATTTTTAGACCAAAATGAGCTTTGTAGCCTAAGTGTGTCAAAAGTTATGTCAATTTTATTAAATTTGACCTTCTCGTTTTTCGTGACCTCTGTCACGTGGTTGCATGGCTGTTGTTACGGGCAACCATCCAAAATCGGTTTAAAATATGTTTTTAGCTGATTTGTCAGGATTTAGAATCCCCTTTTTTTGAATTTCAAAAAAACTTTTTTTTTTGGCCCACCTTACTCAGTAGACAAAATTTGTTGGATGTACCTTACAAACTACAACTTTGTAAGCATTGCAAATTTATTTTACATACCTTGCTTAAGCGCTGCCAAAGATGCTTGTGAGATAGTTTTCGGCCTTCTGACCATACATTCTTCCGCCTGTTGAACCTGAAGAGCTGTTTCTTGTAACCTGCTCACAATTTTTTCTGGAAAGTAACAAACAAACAAAAATCCTTATAGTAGTTAAACTCAGATATAATATATGCAGATATGCAATAACAAAATATTTTTAAAAAACATCCCATAGCACTTCTGTATTTAAATATCTAGATATGCTCAAACCCTAACAAAATTAAATTAGATATATGACTTGTAACAATGGAAAAACTGACTGAAAATAAAGGACAGTTCCATAGGTTCAATAGAGAGTCATTCTATGTCAAGTGATCCAGAGCTTACCCACATATACTTGCATATAAGTCAACCCTTTAAAAAACTGCCCCAAAATGAGCATATAAGCTGACCCCCAAAATACCACGGTGTGTTGTTTGGGCTAATAACAAGGGTAACAATATGCAATGCACTGTGCTTAATCAGACGTGATTATGTTGCATTTTATTTGAGGTAACCGTTAAAATTAATATTAAAATTGAGTTGTAGTTTGTCGGAATTAACTTAATTTAGTGCAGTCTCAATTTTTATGGCTGTATGTATGACGGAATGGTAATATCGGTGATATTGCATGATCTAGGAAGTGGTGTCATGTCAATTCGTTTGTGTGAGATCAGATTTATATGTGTATAAGCCAAACCCGAATTTGATATATTTTTTTGATGTTTTATAGTCGGCTTGTATGCGAGTATATACAGTATATCTGAACGTGAGCAAAATCCACGAAATTTCATAAGCAGGGAGATCTCATCATCCTGATTTCAAAACACTTCAAATTTTTCAAATCAAACTAGTATTTGCAAAGTTATTGCTGTTTGAGATTTCCAGTGTTCCCATTCAATTTTTCCGTGCATGGTGCTCTGATATAAAAACCCTTGTATCTTTGTCAGCTGTGAATATTTTTAGCTGGAATTTTGCAAGAATGTATGAGAAAGGGTATTAAAAATCAATCATTAGCACTTCCCTGATGACTAGAGACAAACCGATATACCGGCCCAATATTTGGGTTTTACCAACATATCAGTATCAGCCAAAACGGCCAATTTTATCAGCCTCAGTAGGTGTTAACAAAACACTGTTATATTCCTCACGCATGCAGACAACTTGTGCAAGAAAGCACAGGAAACCAAGTCAATACAGTGATCTTGCAGCAACGCTAACAGGTGCATTTTCATAAACAAGCAGACAAGATGAACCTTGGAGCATGTGTCGGCCGTCACAGCCGAAACAAAAGCATCATCATTAATCAGGTTAATTAAAAATCATAGTGAATATTGAAATTGCAACAATTTAAAAAATTTAGCTCATAAATCCTAATTTTATGTTTTTTTAAAAAAAGATAAGGTATAGAATAAATTATATTTTTGACAATGAAGCAAAAAACAAGATTTAAAAATTTTAGAAATATTGGTTATCAGTCCATGAATGGCCAATATATCGGTATCAACCCCAAAAAAGCCATATTGGTCGATCCCTACAAGTAGGGTTTATGACCTTTGAACTTATACAAGTCAAGGTCAAGTGAAACAATTTTTGTGTGCGCTCATGCATGACCCTATTTCAAATGCTTATAACTCGAAAAGGTCAACTAGTATCAAGTCGATTCTTTGTTTTATTTGAAAGCTATAGAATAGAAGATTTCTTTGGTTTGATGAAGCCTTTGCTTATTTGATATAGTTTTTATCATTTTAAATAACTAAAGGGGATTTTGAATCATAAATAATATATGCACTAGAGCAGGGGTCACCAACCTGGTGCCTGGGGCACTAGGTCACCCACACGGATCACGTGGGTCAACCATGGGCTTGTTCTGACAATAGCATAAACATGATCAGCAGGGCAACCAAAAGTCAAAATTATTCAGTCGTTTTTCAAGTTTATGAAACGTCCACAAACCAAATTTCACGCTCATACCATGAGGGAATCCCAAGTCATTAGCTTAAAAAATAGTCCAAATTAATCATTAGGTCAAAATTTATGGTTGCGTTAAACTTTTCTTGCAGCACAGTTTTTTCTCTTTATCAATATTTTATTGAAACTACAGCAAAAGATATTGATACGCTTTTGCAAATTTAGTTGCAATTCTGTAATAGTAATGGGTTTGTTGCGATTTTGGACATAATAATGTTGTTTTGCCCATTATTGGACGATTGAATATCATGTAGGATAGGCATGGTAAAGCAAGAAATAACGTGTTTTGCTAAAAGCTCAATCTATTATGCATATAAGACTATACTTGGAAGCTCTATTTGTTTCTTGAGCATCAGTATCAACCTGTCCCTTCCTTTCTATTAGCTGCGGTGATTCCTGTCTACCCATATCTTCAACTTAAGTACAGCCTTTGCACAAGTGACAGAAATCAGTACGCATAGATGTTATTTAATGGAAATCGATTTCGCCATACGGCATATGACTTGGACTGAAGATGCCGTATGGCAAAATCGATTTCCATTAAACAACATCTATGCGTGCTGATTTCTGTCACTTGTGCACAGGCTGTACTTAAGTTGAGCATATAGGACTAGTCATTGTTTCAACTTGACGATGTTCTCAGTTCTGACTCTACTATAGTTATTTATGTACTTATCAATATATCATTCCCAAAGTTAAACAACCAAACCAAACTTTTTAAAATTTTGAAGTGTAAGGTGCATGAATATGTTTCTCAGTTAACCTCAACACCTATGGCTAATTTATTTTGCAGTTGTAAAAGCAGAAAAAGACAGTCAAAATTTATAAATTATGAAGTGAAATTTTGAATTTTTAGGTAAAAAAATTGATTTCACTCAGGATCTGTGTCTTCACATTTATGAATATCTTTAATTTTTATTAATGATAATAGAACTGAAGACAAATTTAGCAAATTATATTTCAGAAGTTTGCAGGTTTTTTTTAAGGTGTTTTAGGGACCTGATTCGGGTCCTTAGAATCATAGAAAATGATCAAACAGTGGCGCATCTAGCCTGGAAAAAAGGGGTCTGTCACGGAAGAGCAGCTTTTGATGTCACTTTTTAGGATAAAACCACACTTTCTCAAGACTAGAAATCGACCGATGAATTTAGCTATGTTGCCAAAGTATTATCTCGGCAAAATTCCATGGATACAGTATATCCGCAATATTTGCTCATAAAAGCCACTACACCAGTTTTCTGCACGGAGTGTTCGGAAACCCAAGTTGCTACCTAGTCTATGACTAATCAGGGCAAATTGTCTGTACTGTTACTTATGACATGCAGCCCTCCACCTGCATCAAGCAGTGCGCATTATTCAGACCACTCCGCAATCGCCCCAATGAACCGTTCTATGACATAACATTTGCTCTCAGCAGATGGCTGCCTGCGAACAAATCAGGGTTGCCTACGTGCCTTGGTGATTGGCTATCTTGGTGACTCGGGTTTGTGCAGAATTCCATGTTATATGCTTCTTCGTCACACTGAAGTATTGTATTTCAACTGTGGTTTGAGTGTTGCAACATATCGGCATTGGTTATCGTAAATGAATAATAAAAACATCTGTATCGGCCCAAAAAAGGCTTATTGATCAAGCTCTACCTAAAATTCAATGAAACTTGGTTAGTAAGGCTAGCCTCGTGCAACTAACTATTTAGAATAGATAGTGGCATTTATACCATTGTCAAAACACACAAGGAAAGATTTCCAAGTTATCATTGCTTTTGGTTACAGCACATTTATTACATCACAATCGATGTTGTTCCTTTCAATGGTGCTGAAAAGATACTTAGCTTGTTGAATATTCAGCAAATGTCAGCCATACAGCAATGAGAGCTGTTTATTCATACGTACATACACTTACAACATCGATGTTGACAATCAGTTGTTATCAAAGATGGTGGTATTATAAACATACTTGTGAAATGACTGCGGAGAAGAACTATTGGTTTGCAATTGTTCTCATGATTTTACATTGTAATGTAAAAGTGACTTACTCAAAATCAATACAGGACTTCTTGCACAGCAAACAACTGCTCAATTCTAAAAACGTTATTTTCGAAATACAATGCTTGACTTATATTTTGTTCAGATAAGGTGACCACAATTTCTGAGGCTAGTTGTCGCGTCTTTCATCATGATAAATTCCCCGTAAAAGTATAGCTTCAGTTGAAACGAACCCGCATTACTTGGCGGGTGCTGAGGAAGGTCTAAACTTATTTGATTTTGTCATAACCTAGTAGGTGTAAACACCAGATAAAATTTAGGCCAAAACTGCCAAACAAAACGATTGCGATTGGACACTGTGTCCCCTCGCCATAAAGTGAAAAATTACAAAACAGTTCTGCGTGTACGTGGCAGTGTACGAGCTTCTGACAGCTTTGCTTGCATTTTGGAGCTGGCACTGCCAGAGGAGGAAATTCCGAAACATGTGCGTTCGATGCAATTTCAATTTAACACTTTGAGAGCTAGGGTACGATACATTCGTACTTTGAAATCAGCCTAACACCAGCAGTTGCCTTACCAACGCCGTAGCTCCTCTGCCGATTGCGCTAGAGAGCTGTTCAAGGGCTCAAACGGATTGGACAGTCTTCTAGTTTGCACTCGAAAAAATTTTATTTGTTGAGGGGTGAAGATTTTTTTGTGAGTGACGTCATAAGTGAAGTATTTTTTGGGCCATTTTGGCTCATGTTACCTGGCCTAGGGCCCAACCGCTAGGCCAAAGTATTTCGCTGAAGTTTTCATTGGAAACTAGGCTCGAGTCCGAGTCTTTTTGATTTCAGCCAAAATGGCCAAAAACCTATCTTACTTATCACATCATTCACAAAAAATCCGAAACCCAAAACCAAGAATTTTTTTTCATTGCAGACTTGCTGAGTCCTTCGAGGGTTTGAACAACTCTTTACCGAAATTGGCTGAGGAGTCATGCAGTCGCTAAGACACATGAAAACTGCTTGATTTTTGGCTCATTTCAAAGTACAATATATTCGTACGTTGGCAGCAAACGTGTTAATAATTCTTACTAATTCCATCAACCTTAATAATGAGGTCATAATGACTTTGCATGCAATTAAATAAATAACATTCTATCAGTTTCTCAAAAACACAAAACTTGATACAGCCTTCTATATTTTTTAAAATCAAAATTTAAATTAAGTACTTTACTTTTATACCTGGTGATTCAGCATCATCTTCCGCATCATTCAAGGGGTTGACAAAAGTGTTAGGATTGACACTACTGTGCTGAGAAAAACTGCTGCCTTGATGGACATGGGTGGATTGTGCCTGACTTGCAGAACTTTGATACATTTCCGATGATGAAAAAGGTGGAGCACCCCTAGATTGAGGTAACTGTACAGAAGTTTGATACGATCTGTCATGTGGAGAGTGCAATCCAGGCGTGTCAGCATAGCTGCTAGATGGGTAAGACCTGTCACATCTCTCCTGAGGCCTGTAGTAAATGTCTGACACAGAAGTGTGGTTTGTTGTGTTCAATTGGTATGACACAGGAAGTTGTGAAAGGGTCCCTTCAATTCCATTTTGTGACAGATGTGGAGAATACCCTGCATGAGGCAGCTGTTCTTGACCCACACTACCTGTGTAGTAACTCTGTGAAACAACATTGTTATTTCCAGAATAATGATGATTGGCAGAAGATGAGGCAAAATGTTGATTTTGAGATGTACCACCAGAACTTCTCAAAGCGGTGTTTGGATCCCAAACTTCAAATTCACAATCCTGCTTTTCATGCGGATAGTTCATTGCAGGCTATTTAATGCAAATGTCAGCTTTATTTTAATTGTTTGATCAGTTTAACAGTACTTTGGAAAAGATTATCAAGTCAACTACAAGTAAAAATGCTAACTGTACATCACAAACACATTGATCAAATTTAGCTACTGTGATCAGACATGGGGTAATCGTAATCGATTACAGTTTTTTGAGCATTCGTATTCGTAATCGATTGAACTGACCAAAAATGAAATGTAGCATTGCCAATTTAATCGTAATCGACGATTACTTTCGTGATTAAACTTGGAAATCTTCACTCTACATCACTGTTCGATGAACCGCAGTTTTGGTGGCTCTATTTCCTCCTTTATCACAGTTTGTTATGGTTATGTTTGAGGGGAGGCCATTAGCTTCCTCTCAAACATAACTATATTTTCCTCCTTTCCACAACACTGATAAGTAGCATGTCAACAGAGATCATCCACGGATACTGGTAAAAAAAAACTCAACGAATCCAGTCAGCTTTTGTCAACCATTGACATTTTGTCCAATAGACAGATGCGTAGCAATATTGACATCACTGTTCATTTCATTTCAAATGAAAATCCATATACTATGTTGCGCTTGCCAACAATCCAAAAGACATCACACAGCTGAAAACATCATACCGTGCAGTTTGAAGAAATAGTGAGCAATTTTGAAATTACTGACATACGACTTTTCAGCGTTGCTGGGCGAAGTTTAAATCTGATAGATGTCGTTTGACAGATAAAAGATTTTGAAGCGGTAATGCTTATCAGCTGTAACAAACATTCAAAAATTTGATTACTTTTGTTTAATCAATAAGACCACAGCATCGTCCTTTGCTTTGTAAAAATTAATGACGTTCCAAATAATACAGTTGACAGGTCAAAGATTAAAAACACTACTACAAAATTGCCAAAGTTACTTTAGAGACAACATCAGACACAGAAAATTTTTTTGGGAGATAATTCCAACTTTAACACCATATTAAAGCGTATTTAAAGTGAGAAATACTTCATGGATTATTTTCCTTTGATTTAGGGTTTTAGTATAGGCTTAGCCATTCACATTCGGGTTCACCATCATTTCTCAAGTTTTTTTTCTGAGTGTTGGCTGGTGGACCCACCAAATGGCCAGTGGGCTTCTTTCAGTTAAGTTTCCCCCTGGCTCAAACTTTTATTACACAACTGGTTTGTTGTCTGAACAAACATCTCAGTCAACTATTGATGTGGTTTTTCTTTTTTCAGGTGCTTAATCCTTACATATTGGCAATTTCATTTATTGCATTCATTCATATCGTATGTTGTCTCAAAATATAGGCCTACTTACTTGAAAGCTTGCAAATGGGTTTTTGTTTTCTTTCTGAGAATGTTTCAAAACAAATGTAATTGTGATTACTTTTAATGTAATCGTAATTGATTACATTGTATTTTGCTTATTCATAATCGCAATCATGCATGTGGCAAGTAATCGTAATCGATTACATTTGTGCTGTAATCGCCCCATGTCTGACTGTGATACCAGTTTGGTAGTGTGGGGCCACCAACGTGGTGCCCGCCAGCAGGCACCACGTCACCTGCAAGGATCAAGTAGGTCGCCCGCTGGTCTGTTCTAAAAATAACATGAGCACAATCAATGTCTCCACATTAACGAATATCAATATTGAAATAATTGAAGGTAAGTTGAACTAAATTTTTATTTCAGAAGTGTGTATCAAACCAGTAGCTCTTCGCATTGATCAATACACAAGATGTAGCTCGTAGTTTCAAAAAGGTTGGTGACCCCTGGTCTAAACAACTGCATGTGGTTTTTGCTTTTAAAGGACTAAAAAACTCTATTCGGCTATGAAAACCATATTCAGCTTTGTGCCACATATAAAGCTGAGTTCATGACATTAGCATCATTGTGAACATGATCGAGGGGGAAATGTCTATTCTGCTAAGTGAGGGATCATGTGTTCAGCTCTCACTGTGGCTGTTTTGACTTTGATAATAATGACACTTTCATGTTATGACATAACCATTATACATTTTCACTATCATTTTTGGGAGCACTTTTGGTGTACATTCTTAAACTTTTAAAAAACCATACACAGGTTTAGATTTAGGGTTGGAGTTTAGGTTTAGTGTTAGCATTTAACACTCGGGGTAGAAAAAACATAACCACAACTTCAATCCTTTACTTTCAAAAGGAACTGACATTAAAAAATTGGTCATATATTTTAGAGGTCAGCAATTTTGCTTCATATGGTGTTTTAGTCCTTCCACAACTAAAACAATATATGGACCTATAGACACTTCCTACCAATTTCGACAGACATTTCAAACTAAAAGGTGGAGATCTGAACATCAATGCCAAAACCTTTCGTTGTAACAATAATGTTGGTTATACTAGTGCAAAGCAATACATTTCCAAACATACTTTGCAAGATACAAATGTACATTAAGTCCAAAATTTGAAAACTGGTCAATGTACCACCCATGTGAGGATGTACCACCAGCGTAAAGATCAGAGATGAGTGGAGTCCTGCACTCTGCTCCTGTTTTTTGTTTAAAAGGCTTCTGCTCTGACTTGGAAAATTTTGAAAACATCAAGTCTGACTCTTGTTAAATACTCCAAAAAACTGATAACAAATAGGCAGTGTCAATTTGAGGCAAAAGCACCCATGAGGCAAAAGCACTGGAGCTATTCCACCTTTAGCCGAACACGATTGGTTCAAGTGGTCACATGACAAGTTCAGAATGCATGACCTGGTTAGTTGACCATGATGTCTGTAACAGCTCAATCTGACATGCGTGGACAGCTTTTGTCATGGTTTCAGTGCTTTGGCAAGCTGTTAGTGGCTTTTTGTCTACGTTGTTAGAACTCTAGGCCAGGGGTGGGCAATCAATTTGGCTCCGAGGCCACTTTGAGAAGGCTGCATTCAGCGGAGGGCTGTACCTTCTAACGGAAAAAGAAGCAAGTATCGGTTAAGTTACTAAGTTGGAGGAAATTTCAGATTTGAACATATTTTCTGATTGCTTCCACAGGCCACTGAAAATGCTGTGGGGGGCCGCTATTTGCCCACCCCTGCTCTAGGCTAACCTTTGAATCTAAACCCTAACCAATTGTCTCTTTGTGTATGGTACTTGTCATGTAACCATTTCAAACAATTGTGTTCAACTAAATGCCAATGAGCCCCAGCAGAGCTTTTGCCTCATGAGGTGTTGCGGCCAGTGGCCGAACTGTATGGTCAAGTAGGTATGCTCGGGAAGCAACACATTATAATAGCCTGCACATTGAGCCATCCTGCTAGGCACAAACCGTTCACATGTTCACACTGTTTGTATGTATCATGTGACTTAATAGTTATGTCTTGCGCTGGATGTATTTTTCTGTTCGCTTTTCTGCGCAAGTATTTACGACCTCGCAGAGTCTTGCATGCGCCTTCTTTTCAAGTAGTGTAGCGAGTGAGTTGTTGTCTGATTGACCGACCGACTGTTTTCTGTGATATGTTTGTCTCTTCATTGTGGGAAAAACAAGTCATTGTTTGTGCTAATGGTCTGTAAATGTTGGTGTTATGCACTATTAAATGCGACTAAGAGTCGAGGGCAATAAATTGTACACTGTACAATTGTCACCTCTCAAGTCCCCTGCCTGCTTCATGTCTCAAGCACCAAGAGCCTGAGTAATGCCTTCGCCCTTTCATAGGACAGCGTGAATCAGATTCATCGATTGAGCTTACATGTTTGCAGAGAGAGACACGTCAACAACTGTGACCAGGATGTGAAGGTCGTGCCAGGTGCAGAGTTCACAAAAAGAACAAACGATCGGTGTGGTTTGTTGTAAAAAGGAGGGGATGTTGTTGTAACCTCTCAGTTGGCATTGCATTGAATATGCAATTCAGCACAAACAGGATGTGCGGGAAGAACAACACCACATATATATGGCGCGAACAAGCAATAATGAGGCACACTAGCCATTACACTACGTATCAACAGGGTTCATTTTTACAAAATCTCATAGCCTTTGATGGACAAACCCTGTTTGTTTGCACACAAAGAAATGAGAATTTTTTGCTTCAGTGATGATCAAGACTGGAATAAATTTTGTGTTTTGACTGTCTAATCATGTTTTATGCTACATTTTAAGAATCAAATGTTCAACTTCTTCTTTTGAGCCACTTGTTCTAACCACTGCTTGGCTGCACTCTCAGGCAGGTTTTGAGCAGACATTCGACTGTCTCTTCGTCTAGAACCATCAGGCTGTGCAGTCCGTGGGGAGGTTGATGAATTGGACATTGGAGGACAACATGTTTGACAGTTTGTTTTTCTGTGGCACACTCACAAGCCGCAGAGGAAGCCATACACCATTTGTACAAACAGGAACAGAAACGCCCGACACCGGTGTGGAGGAGGTTAAGCCAAACCCAGGCTCTTCTTGGGAGGGTTGCTCCGGGGGGATGGATGCTGGTGTCGGGGATGAAAATGTGGAGGTGTCTCCCACTCCGCATTCCATTGGTGACCCACCAATTGCGCCACACGTATGTTGTTGTTGTCAGATGGACTGATGAGTTGTTGTGCGGCAGGTACAAATGGGTGTCTCGATATAAGGCGCCGTGCATCTGCACACGATGGACAGGTGAGCACTGAGTAGAGCAGGTGTCCAGGCTCCATGGCACGACATGCTACAGACAGTGTGGCTCCATTGCGACGAAGCAAGCTTAGTAGTCC
>JGI24159J19872_10012027_pt1 | contig 11313 bp, 3 predicted proteins | sample Ectturendosymbi4_FD_19872 | JGI IMG/M metagenome (IMG submission 19872) | reverse complement strand
GCCCTAGGCCAGGCAACATGAGCCAAAATGACCCTAAAACTACTTCACTTATGATGTCAGTCACAAACAATCCACACCCCCCAAGCAAAAAATTTTTCGAGTGCAATCTACTGGACTGGCCGATCCGTTTGAGCCGTTGAACAGCTCTCTAGCGCAATCGGCGGAGGAGCTAGGCCGTTGGTAAGGCAACCGAAAACTGCTGTTTTTTAGGCTGAAATCTAAGTACGAATATCACGTAGGTCGGCTCTCAAAATGATAATAAGTCCTCGTTTGGTCCTCAGAGCAATCTGAGTTTGAGACACCTGATTCAAACCACAAATCGCATGATGCTCACTGTCAGTCTAGTCAGAAATAGTATAATAGATCACAGTGCTGACTGAGCACCAAAGAGCATTTGAGGTAACCTTGTTTACACATCTTATACAATTGAGTCAATCAGTGTGTGTAGAGTTATAAAGTGGCAGTTGGATTTGTAACAAATAGGCATTAGTGATACAAAGAATGAGTGCAACTGAAAAAGCTATGACAAGTTAAAGATATGATACAATTTAAAGTATTTCATGGTAAAACAAACAAAGCAAATTATCCTATTTTTCCAATTTTACTCTTATGCTATATCATTTTTGTTGCTTTAATAAATAAACTGTGAGAAGCATTGTATGGGTAAAAGTGATTACCTGAATGCTTATGCAGCATTTCAATAATAAGACTACACAAGGGTGACACAGTTAAATCTGATCAGTGATCACAAAGTGTTTTAATCAGAAATCGATTTTATGTAGTTCACCCATCTTCAGTCTTGTAAATTGCAAGGAAATGCTTGTAAGCATTTCTGTAAATAGGTGAAATAATATAAAAACTAAAAGACCTTATTTGGTGGCACCACTGAAACCAAAAAGCCCAACTGACACTCATTACACAATGGTTTAACTTCAAACAACATGGCAATGAGTCAACTCAATGTTTCAAATGGTTGTGTCAGCATATCTGTTCTGTCTATGTGTGTGGCATTCGTAGGCAAGCCAGCTATTTCAAATGAGTGGGTCTTTAAATTTGTGGCTTGCTCCAGTAGTTCAGAAACTGGTTGAAATTAGGATTTGTTAATGTTTTGTAATTTCAGTGATAGTTATTTCTCAAAACAACACTATCTTTAATATTCAAGCAGCTATTGAAATACACCCTAAGGCATCTTCTGCTTGTAGAAAAAATTAGAATAATTTCATAGCAAAACACTCTGTGTTGTGATTCCTTTAGGCATCATAAAAATCATGTTTCTTTATAGTTAATGTGTGATATTATTAGAAAATGGGTTGAAATTGAACTATGGTGTGGAGCTAGTGTGGACATTTGATGAAAGGTGGTCATTATGTATTATGATATATTTGTTTTAAGAACCTTCAGGCAGTGCCAATTGTTAGTGGAGGTGTAAATTTCTAGTCATCAAAATTTGCAACATGATCAGGGTACTTTTTGGTGTCGGTATGTACCTCTTAGTTTTTGAAATCTTTGCTTTTAATGTCTTGATGAAGTTGTGCCAAGTCTGACTGATGCACAGTCATCACAGGGGCTGGTAACATTTGCACACTTGTGTTAAAGAATGTATTTGCAACCAACATCCAATCCCCAAACTAAAGACATTCTCAGGATTAAGAAGCTGAAACTAGAAGACATGTAATCTTCGCACTGCAGTTTTTGGACTCAGTGCAACACTACTTGCAGCATGAACTTAAAAGCATTCTTTCTAATTTGAAAGTTGATAATGTTGTTTTGATGTGTATGTGAGACATTTAAGCTCAAAGCCAACTTCTTACTCAAAGAGAAGCAATGTGTTTTAAAACACTATGGCATTGTCACTTGACTAAAACATCATCATTGTGCATAAACATGAGTCAGTGCCATTGCCTTTCGTTAGCTGCTGTCTATGCACATTTGTGATGTAAGTAGGAAAAGCATCACATAGCAGTTAATGTGGAGAACCTTGCTGCATTGTTTCTTCTGATGAAAATAATGGACCTTTAAAACCTTGAAAATTGTGAATGACATTGTTATGGCCGAATTCCTGTCTGCACTAAAAGTCTTCAGCTTAAATTGACCTTGCCAATGCGAAATCATGTGACCATGAATATATAGTAGAATTGCCCTATAAAATCACTTCATGGGACCAGAGAAAAAGCAATAGCTGAACCACAATAACTTGTTCTTAAAATGAATTTTAGTTAAATGCCAAAGCCTGGCAAGGTTTAATAGTGTTCTTTTATTAGAATTGCTGCTTACTGTATTGTGCTTTTGTGTATTTTCTAATAAGAAAAAGTGAGAAATTATTTTTTCATTACTTTTCATAGTTGTAGTCAACGTTGTTGTTGGAATAACAAAATCTCTTGCAAGTTTTGCTTACATACCATTTTTGCTATTGAATGAAGCAACAATGGCACACTGTCAATAATGGGATGTGGCTTGTTTTGTTTAACAGTGTGTGCACTGCTCCACTAAGACTAACAGTCTGCTGAAAATTTCAAGGACGAAGTTATTGTAACTTGTTATTGTACTTAACAACTAAAAACCTTACTGACACTTTCACACTGGTTCTGAAAATTTCAGGGAGGAAGTGCCTGGTTTCCCCCTGGTTATGGGCCTGGTCAAAACAATCCATGATATTGTGTATATAGTAAAACTCATGTCACAAATTACCTTCATTGCTGCTGATGGCGCTATCCTTGATTTGATGCCATTCCTACATCAACAGTTGACCTCTTAACTGCATTGCTGTTTGTCGATAAAAGATGTGTGATGGCTCAAGAATCAACATAGCCAAGCTTACACTTCAAACTGTAAAGGAAGCTTGCAACTGTCATTATAAATAAACAAATTTTTCTGGGGGGACTGACAAAATAGTGTCGTTACAGGTGAGGTATAGCCATGCCAATAAGGCAGATGCTCTATTCAGGCTGACTGTAGGATCATGGAGGCTAAAGCTTGTGCTGTTGAAACGACCAAGTATATCGTCCCAAGCATTCGCCATAATTGCTGTCTCCAGTTCACCCATACTGCACAAAAATCGCTCAGTTTGATTTTTCGTATATATGCCTTCCTATCCTTTCCTGCTGCAAGTTCATCCAGGACTTGCTGAATGCTCTTCCACCCTTATAGGGCTTTCACAGCATCTGCACGTTCGCCCCACCGTGTTCCAGCGTGATCCCCTCCACTGAGTTGAGATGCCGCATGCGCACTAACTGGATATCTACGATTAACAATCAACACAATAACGTTACAGTTACTCACAGTATGAAGAACTACAGAAGCTGTAGTAATGTTGTGTCTAAACCAGTTCTCCTAACATTTGTATGTTTTGTTATCTGTTGTCATAGATTGTTGTATCCTGGTCACCCTAGTGCAAAGCAAATGTAGCAGCAATGTGCCAGTTATGTTACAACTATTCGAAACAAATCAAAGTAAATTATTGGCACCAGAAACCACAGATAGCTGTTTGCTAATGACCAGCTGCTCCTGAAGCTCAGTGATCATCATTTCAAACTCTTGTTCAATTAACTTCTCCAACGACATCCTAACGAACAACTCAACACATTTAGGAATGGATTTCATTTTGTACTTTTCAACTCATCAAAGCAGGAAAATGCTTTCTCAGGAAATTGCCAGTAGAAATGTCTCCAAATAAGAAAAAGGGGAAATAAAACTAAGCTACACTGCAAGTGTAAAGTACTGGTATTGCTGCATAAGGTGTCTCCATTGGATTATCAACTAGTACTTTCCCAGTATTTCTAAACCTAAGCTTGTTTACTCAGCACACTCAACTACAATTAGCCAGTTGTGTGCAAACATGGCTTTCACAAATGCAACTCCAAAAATTTCCAGAACAGTACCTAAAAATCCCTATTTCAGATAAAAAATCCCTAAATCTGTGGTGGTGCACAATAAAATCGGAGTGCCATGATAAGTGCAAAAAATAGAACCAAACATGATTTGCAAAATGAACTAAAATGATTCATTTTACACATTTTCAAACTTTACCGAAAATCCTTAGAAAGTTTCAAAAGTTCCAATCTAGGGACAAAATCCCTAACAGTGAGAGCACTGTACAGTACACACAACCCCTTGGACTTGCAGTCTTCCACACATTCCTAGAACCATGAGTTATGACATCACAAATCCACTAACACAAACAGGCTCTCTGTCCTTGATGATTTTGCACAAACTGAGATGACCAAGTTGGCTACCATCAGGGCCCCAGCCAGCTGGTATTTTCAGGGGGTGAAAATGATTGCAACTTAATGTAGTACTGTACCAAGGTTTTTAGAAATGTTAGGTGGGGTCAATTGCCTGGTTGCCTCCCAGTTGCGACTCGGCTGTTGCCTCCCAGTTGCGACTCGGCTACCGTGCTAAATATGCCTGTGTGTGAAATTTGCAAAAACTCGTGGATAATGTCTTTGTTGTGTGTGCAATGTTAAAAACAAATTTTAAGATTATGGTTCACTTTCGTAACAGACCACTCATAACAGACCTGATCATAGCAGACCTGATCATAGCAGACCTGATCATAACAGACCACGCTCATAACAGACCACGTTCATAACGGGTTTGTTATGAATATATTGTGTTACGGACGTGGTCTGTTATAAACGGGTCTGTTATAAGCGGGTCTGTTATAAACGTGTCTGTTACGAACGCGGTCTGTTAGGAACGCGGTCTGCTACGAACGCGGTCTGTTATGAACGGATCTGTTATGAAGAGGTTTGTTACGAACAGGTCTGTTTTCAACGGACACCATGCGCGTACAACCAGTGATGTAGTCGAGACTGTCACCTCCGAGACCGAGACCTGGCTCAAATTTCGAGACGAGGCCGAGACTTTGCCATAATAGCCAAGACCGAAACCTGGAAGTTCGAGGCCGACACTCGAGACCTCACATTTCTCTGGTGGCAATTAAAGCTAACTCCTTGAATAATGCTGCAACAAAATATCTGGCCCATTGCCAAATACCAAGATAATAAAAATCATCCGCAATTTGTGCAAACGGCCAAATACTGCAAAAGTTCATTGTCACTTTCCTCTTAGGTATTTACAGCCTCACACATGTGGCCTTACTTACAAATTCCTTGAAAAAATGCATGGACATTTAAAATGTTGGCAGCGTTTAGATGGTCTACGCATTTTTCACTCGAAAAATGTCGGTCAATCAACTGAATATTGGAGGTGTTTGCCGTTTCCATGCTTCAATTGTTTTGACTATGAAATATTTGTAATTGTTTTGTTCGTTACAAAACAATACCAACCCTTCCGTAAGAACAGGAGGTGATGCCCTGATGAAGCTCCCATGTTCTGGTCTCCTGCCTAGTATTGAAGTAGGCCTATGTTATTTGAGAAAGTGGAGGAAGCGAATCATTTCTTTTTTATTTTAAAATAAGCACAGTCGATGTAGACGAGTGTATACTAGTAAAGTGGTAACTTTACCACCCTTCTCATCATTACTTTTTCTATTTTTTCTGCCTTCTTTACATATGCATGTATGTATGGCGAAATAAATAGCATAGCCTAGTTGGCACATGCTAGGCTATGGTTCAGCGCAGAGTTTTTTTAAGGCATTTTGGGGACCCGATTCGGGTCCCTAGAATTTCAAATCGGGTCTCTAGAATCAGAGAAAATTATGATCAGGTCCCTAAAATCAGAGAAAGTCGGGTCCCTGGAATCAGAGAAATTGGGTCCCTACAGATCCATACCTGGTACCTAACATTGTCCTTAAAAAAAATCCTGGTTCAGCGGGTAAGTTTAATTTTTTGTCATTACTTGTGAATCAGTTGGCACCCTGGATTCAATCTTTTCCTTGGCAACAACAAAGTGCACAGGGCTAATAAAGCCATGAAACAACATACTAAGAGCAAGGTGCTCGTAGTTTGTCAGTTTTTTTTACAACTGCGGCAGATCTTTTGCAGGTAACCATTGCCTTGGTATTTGAGATTTTTTCTTTCTCTTATAAAAGGAACGTATTAAATGTATTCGACAGGCATTGTTGGGATGCAGCATGCTGTAGTAGAATGAGCGAAGTTCGAGATTACCTTTGTAGTTAACTAGCAATGAAATGGTGTAGCGCCTTCCCGCTGATTTTATGGTTGTATGTATGATTCCTAGATTAGCTATTTTCAAGTTTTTCACAATTTCCGTTTTTGCTGCCACACTTAAGATTTTCGCAACACCGCAAGTCGGTTAGAAAACGCAGAAAGTCAGCAAAGCCCATAACAGTACGTCAAAGTAACTGATCAGCCCTGACGCATTATTTGCTGTCTGTGTAGAACTCGTATGAGCAAAACCTTTCCTCAAGAGAGTTCCGAGGCGTTTTTTGGACTTCAAAAAGTCTGCATTACGCAGAACAAAAAAAAAACTTCCCCAGCGTGTTTTAGCAGAGGGCTCTGAAAAGCACTTCGAAAAAAGACATCGTTTTATTTGACTTTTCAAAAAGGAAACTTTTTGGCACTCTCCCACCTCTTTTGAATAAGCCTATGGGTTTCATAACAAAACTCCTGGAAAAACAGTTCAGAGATAGTCCTTAGCAAAGTACTCCCAACGTCTCGTTGCAGAGATTATACGCCTCGGTTGTATTGGTACATACACATTTTTATTGATTCACTCTAAATTTTAAACGGGGTAGAGGGAAATTTGTTTTCTCCATCTCGCAAATAACATAACAACAAAGAAAGCTTAGCCACTGATCTCTTTGAACGGCTCAATTTTGAACAATCAGTTTTTAAAACCGTTTTTTAAGGAGCTCCTTGCAAAATTTCATAAAAAATAACCTGTGCAAAGTCTCGAGACTAAGAGCTCGAGACCGAGACTCTAAAAAACGGGTCTCGAGACACGTCCTGAGACGGAGACCAAGTCTCGAGACTCCATCACTGGTACATACATGGTTCATTTAATATTCTGCATAATCTATGTCACTTGCCTGAAGACAGTTGTTATCTCCACAACATTGCTGCATCAAATGGATTTCTCAGATGCACATGTGATGGCTAAATGAAGCTGCATATGTTGTGTAACACCTTGAGCTGAGCTGCAAGGAATTTTCTAGGCTTGTAGTGATTTGTGATGCGTTTTCTGATTCAAAATCAAGTGTATAAGACAAAGACTGAATTCATTTTGTGGCATTTCAGGACGTAAAGTTTGTTTGTGACATGATGTTGGGATTGAGAAACATCAAACCTTGCAATTCTTTTAACTTTTTCACATACTATTTACGATTACAGGTATATAAAACACAGTGTGGCATTTGACCAAATATTCTGTAAAGTCTTAATTTTTTCTTTTACTACATCAGTCAAGATGTGGCTATATGGTATATTTTTCAAATATTAGTTTTGTTTTATAAAGCTTTATGTTCTTGTTCTGCAGCTAAAAGAATGAGATCTTTTTTAAGATTGCTGGCCCGCGAAAGAGCGGTTGGAAGGCGAAAGGTTTTCCCTGAACATGAAATGTTAAAGCATTTTCGGGAAAAAAATACAACTATCTGGGAACTTCTCAGCCAACCTGTACTTTGGATAACTTTTCCTGCGATGCTCGCTGCTCACTGGATATCGCTTAATTCGGCTGCAAATCAGATTCGAATGACTCGATACAACGTCAAGTTGTACCCAGAGAAGCCAGTTGTCAAGTCGTATGTGTTTCGAAAGACCTTCTGAAAATATGGAAAATTTTATGTTCAAGCACCAACGACGATCCTCCTCATTTTCCAATTTATTGTATCAGACGTTCATACACCGCATCTGTGCGTGCGTGAGGCAACGATTTTTAATTGCGTTTATGTTTTAGCACTGATATTCCAATTTTGGGAAAAAGTGCTGTGTTTTGAAGAATATAAGAAACTTGTGGTAATAACTCGCTGCGAGATAACCATGGTTTGTTCCGCTTAAAAGTGATAACCGATCAGTAAGTCTACATCTAATGAAGTTCATTGTTGATAGCAGAATTATGGCACCGCTTATTTGTGCTGAAGCTAAATGCTTTTGCTTTCTTCTATCTTGATGACTTTGGAAATTCTTAAGACTGTGCTGTATTGACTTTCCAGACTTCGAAAATACAGCTGTCTCAGCGAGTTTCAATTGCACGTTCAATTCTGCGGTATATGATAGTGCTAAAATTAATATTGTGATTTGTGGGGTAGCTATGTTGATTTTATTTGCATATTGCAAATGTATTAGCAGGCCCGTAACCAGCCTGGGACACCAGTGGGAGCGAAAAGTTTTCTGTGAGGGGCCCAAATTTTTTAACCGATGTCCGACACATTTTTCCAAGGGGTGCGAAAAATTTTGAAGCATAGTTACGGGCCTGTGTATTAGTGTTGAGCATGTTCGAATCGATGCGAAACAGCATTGTCAGGCAGAGGTAGTGCGATTAACCTCGGTACTTTGGGTGAAGGCACCCCAAAGCTGAGGCTTCCCGCAACAGAAAAATTGTCACAAAACGGCCTGATTTTTAATTGAAACTTCTATTTATGCTGATCGTACGATTTTGTCTCCACGACTATATAGTGAATTCTTCCCTTTGTCGCTAGTCCAAACGCTGCAACCTGTGACACATTCCCTCTTTTTCGTGCGGCGTCTCTGTATTGCTAGGATAAGGATACGTCTACTGCAAGACTCCTTGCTGCATAGATGTTAAGATACCTGTATTTAGGTTACATTACTGTTAGACCATAAAATATTAACTCAAGCAGTGATGAGAAAAACCAGCAACCCAGAAAAAATACTTCTAATTTGGGCTGCTAATGAATGGATCGGTGACATTTTTTTTCATAATTTAAGAACACATTTGTAATGTACTTTTTGAAAGAAATTGTAATGTGATTTTAAAAAGAAAAATTTAACATGGCAAACCCTGCCAATATGCCCTGAACTTTCGTAAAAATCTGACAATGATGCCGAAGTTTCAGTCAGGTGATCGCAGGTTTGCAACAGAGCAAATGACAAGAAATAGCAAAGCAGTATAATCACTCACGCATTACCAAATGGTAACTGTGAAGTCACAAAACTTCGACGTAGGGGTACTAACACCGAAAAACGTAAGAGTCATAATGGGGACGGCAACTAAGACATTAAGAGAGGTAGAACTTTTAATTAAGTCGAACTGCACTCAATCTTCTATTTTGTCGTGTGTAGCCCAACGCTATTTTATACACTTTTGCTAAAAAATCCGATGATGTTTCATTAATAACGTTGGGTATCGAATTATAAAAATGTTTCGGTAAAGTGTTGCTTCCTAAAATAATTTCAAATGCGGTTCATTCGGTGTCCTAACTCCGATGCATGATTTAAACCAGCACTTCTTTCCGGTTGAAGGTTTTTGACGTAATCAATATGGTCTTTTTTCGCTTAAAGGAATATTATATTTTTCAATGTACTTTTGATTACAGTCACCGCAAGCTAGACAGTATGGCACTCAAAGGAGTGAATGAGACCTTTGCCATTTCGCAGCATGCTATGTAGCTGATCCTTCTAGTTAGGCCTGAAAAAACCTTGAGTTTGCCATCGCTTAGGCATCTTTGACGGTTTTCAGCTAAACAACGATAATATGGTAATACTGTACCTCTGAAGCTCGGGTCTCTAACGGTTTTTCAGTGCTGGTAGACGTCACATATGAGGGGTGGAATCCGTTATTCTTTAGGGCTTATTGAATGCATTTAGTTTCTCATCGCTTTTTTCTTTCGAAATCCAAGTGCCACTCCAGATAGGAATGTCGTCACAACCGCTTGCTTACATTACGAGGGACGTTTGGAGCGGAAGCTACGGTGTCTCTTCGTGTGTGTTGGGTTTTCTTCAGACGGAGTAGTTCAAACCATCGGTGCAACAACGTGTTCATTTCGGTGTCCGTTCAAACCAGACCTAATTTTACTCGAAAGAGACCACGTTCGTAAAAGACCCGCTCATAACAGGCCACTCCACAGCCATGTGGATAACAGACCACATTCATAATAGACGGGTTCATAACAGACCACGTACCAGGGCCGAATGAAGGGGGAAACTCAAATAAGGTAATTGCCCCGGGCCAGGCACGTAGCTCGCGGGGAAATTGCTCCACCCTCAGTTCCAACAAGTTGCACCAATATTTTTCAGGTTATGCCAGAAATTTCTAGATACACCTGGGCAAAGCAAGCGTTTGCATTAGCCAGAGAAATACTTCAGATAAAATCAGCGAAACTGCTTTGAGGAACCTATCCTACTTCAGCAATGTCGTCGAACCTGTTCATTGAGCAGGTTCAAAGCAGCATGGTTTACCAGGTGTCCCCTATATCTGTTTGCAGTGACGGATTTACGCATAGGCCATGGCCGAGGGCCCCGCGCAACTCATTCCTAAAATTTGGGAAACTGCGCAGAGGCATAACTTCACAATTTAATTTGAAACGAGCGAAAATGCAAACGCCATGACTCTTATCAGTATATAGCAACAACACGATAATATTGTTTGTTACGCATGCGTAAGAAAATAATGACAATACTGCTTTTCATCGGAGTTCTGAAGTGTCTCGCGGTCTTTCGTTAGAACCTGATGTTACGGCCATAATAAATTGATAAAAAGTTATTTATAACTTCGCTTGCCTGAAGGCACGAAAAAAACACTGTGAGCTGTTGGATAAGATGGTGACAAACATTTGGGATTAGTTTATGCAGATAATTATAATTGCCCTCTTTTTCATTGATACAATTGCTTGTGCATATGAGGGCTCCCTGCAGTAACAGTTTCAAATGTGCTCTATAGAAAGACTTGTGGTGTATTGGGGTGATCAAAAAACGAGTAGGCCTACCTTGCTTTGATCATGAATTTAAAGAAATGCTCATAAAGTTACGTCATACTGCTACAATGGCCCAAATGTACCCCTTGACTACGCCCCAGTCTTACAGTATACTTTATTGTTCTGTATAGTGTTCTATAGCAAAGGTGGAATTATAAAGCTTTATAAAATTTCGTTATTTAATTTATCAGTGGTGGGTTTCACTTGTCAAATCTGTTGTAGCAGTTAATCATTTAGTCACTTCTGAAATACTAAATCCCTAGGGTGGCGGCCTGGAGATGTGCCACTTGCAAAGAATGGTCACCGGTAGATGGTGCCCATATGTAACAAGTCACTGTGACAGTCACTACAAACGAATCATCGTAATTCACCTATCCCCATATAATGATAGTGCAACCTAGTATAAATGCAGATCCCACATTTAAGTTGTTTACAACTAGATTTCCAGCATGCAGAGCTTGCTAGTTGAAGATCTAGCTCAGTGTTTCTCAACCTTTTTGTTCCATCCCCCCCCTTTCAAC
>JGI24159J19872_10012022_pt1 | contig 11314 bp, 9 predicted proteins | sample Ectturendosymbi4_FD_19872 | JGI IMG/M metagenome (IMG submission 19872) | reverse complement strand
TGCATTTACATCGATTTAAAACAAGTTTCCGTATTCCTGGAAAGTGCAAGTAGGGTTTATGAATTCATCTGAAAAGAATTATCACTTTAAGTAAGTAGCTAATACAGCTGAAGTTCGGAGTCGGTCCGGAGTCGGATAATCGAAATTGCCAGGAGTCGGAGTCGGATGACGGGACTTCCGACTCCACAGCCCTGCTTTCAACACAGAAGCACGAAATGGTTAATACTCAGTTTGCTCTGCAGACTTTGTTATCTTCTGACGATGGCGTAAATTGCGCAAGAAAGAAGTAGATTTATACGTTGATTGTTCGTCATCCAATTATACGATTCTTAACAGAGAGTACATGAACAAGGTTGCTGCGATTGGACAGCCGGTAAACACACCTATAGGCAGGAGCGGATCCAGGGGGGAAGATTGGGGCCATCGCACCCCCTAAAACTTACGAAAGTAAATTTATTCACCATGATTTTGTACAACTCGGAAAATAGCATTCGCGATACAAGGACATTTTGTCGTCCATTGTTTTGTCACAGCAGTTTTGTGAAGTATGCCTCATTTCATTCCTCTTACAGTAGCTGTCATAAGACTTGACTAACAAATGTTACTGAAATCGCCCCCCCTAACCTTACTGGCTGGATCCGACCCTGCCCGTGGATTATGAAGACAGCTGTGTTGTGTCTGTGTTATTGTTTGACAGCAGCTGTGCGAAACAGCCGGTAGACGCGCTATCTTTAAAAAAAACAGAAGAAAACCTGCGGATAACTTCTCTTCTATCCACCACTTTCCTTAATGGAACTCTGCTGCCAAGTTAGCAGACGGCATTATTGATTATCATCTTAGCACAGAGTCGTCATCTTCGTCATCGTCATCTTCACCGCTGCCACGAAAAAATCGAAGAGGCGTCTACGGATGGAAGTTACCTTTTTCTGGGAATGTTTCAAATATTGGCATCTGCTAAAGCAGTGGTTCTCAACTGGGTTCGACGGAGCCGTTTCAGGGGTTCGACGAAGGTCATCTGAAACATGTAAATCAATTTTCACTTTCGGTCATATTGGGGAAGAATGGGGTTCGACAAAAGCTTGGAAAACTACGCAAGGGTTCGGCGTGTTTGCAAAGGTTAAGAACCACTGTGCTAAATATTAATAACAGATGCTACAGTGGATGTGACCTTCACCACCAGTCAGTGTGATGTGGATGCTATGGCGGAAACTTTTTTGCCTTCATCTCTTTATTTCAAAACATTTCTATTTGAACACCCCAATTTTTTTGCTAGCCCTGCACCCCCATGGTACTTCGTTAGGCAAGATATTGTGAAGAAACGTTTCGCAACTCACTTAGTCTGTTGAAAGTGATGCTCGTGTTAATGTGATTTCCATAAAATGGTAACACTTGTTACTTGATGCAAATGCCGTTGTGACAATAACTGTGACTACCCATGGAATCTTATGTTGCTTTGAAGACAAGAACACCACGAATCGAACAATTCCAAAAGGGAACTTTCATTTGTGTCCTAAAATTTTAACCAACATCTCTTCGGCTACACAGTGTTCAAAGCTTTTGCCCCAAAAACGAGATACATTTCTCTACCGATTCAGAGAAAGTTCTTGAAATTTTCAGCGCTGCTCGGAGTGAATTGGCATAAGTCCTGTTGGTCGGAAACACCCTCCACATCATATGACTGTAGGATTCATTCTGTAATTCGTACTGACAGGAGATTTGTTTCATCCCGCGACGCAAAACCGCGCTTTTCTCAACAAAATCTGGTGAAAGCGACGATCAGGGATGTCACGGTCTTTCCCGGTTTGCTACGCATCATTGACTTTTATTCGTAAAAAGCTCCGATCGATTCGCGCTTCGTGACGCTACTTCAATAGCGCAGCGCTCGGCTCAGGTGTTGTAGAGGTCTGCGTCGGGCATTCGATTGCTTGTCCTGTACAGCTTTGTCACGAGCAATAAGAACGCTGTTGTTTTATAGCGAGTTGACGAAACGACGTGGCGTAATTTGACTAATTTAGGGAGTGCCACAACCTGTCACACTGTCAAGTCAGTTTGCTTGATATGCTGACATGGAATGGCCTGCGTTAACTGGTAGTTATTATTACGTTGGGATACTGAAGCCAGTTTTCACACAAGAGTATTTTCAGCAGTAAAGCTTAGCAAAAGCTGTGGAGTGTTGCGTAACTAGGAGGTGTTTCAATGGTCAAGTCTTTGCAAGGTACGAAAATAAAACCAACATAATGCTTAATGCTTATGTACAACTTGCGAATTGAGTTCTGACGAACAATAAATCTTGTGGTGGTGGAACTGTTGATACGGACACACTGATCAGTTGGAGCTTAGGGCAGTGAACAGGTAGAGAGGCACGCTTTAGCAACTGGAATCAACTGCAACTGCTTGTGAAACGATGGAAAATTCGATAATTTGCGGCTGTAGTTGAAGTTCTTCAACAGAAGCATTGAAAGTGCACCCTGGATTAATTGTTAGCTTGTGGTGGTTAAGGCAATGTTTGAACTGCTGAAGACAAAACCTGGGTGTTGCCGCAGCTCTAGCGATCGACATATTCCACATGCTTCGTCAAGCTTCTTCTTGTGTAATTTTCTTGCCCATTGGTTTTCACCAATACCTTGACGTGGCTGACAAGCGAACTTCCTGCTTGTGGTTGTGAACATTTGTCATAAGAATGTCAAACGCACTCACGCATGAATGGCACACAATAATAGGAATCTTGCGTTGTCCAACTCCGAAAAATTGCAGCGACAAGCTGTTTGGTGAGATGCTAGAAATTGTATTCTTTCTTGGCGTTTTGATAAACTAAGAATGGAACGGAGCTGAAAGATGAGTATTTAGTACCTAAGAAAAACCTCGAAACTCTGGTATACTAGAAGTCAACATATTATGTTTTTTTCAGTGAAATATAATGAATGAGATGAATTTGATCTCTGTACAATGGGTACAGCATTTCCGAAGCAACAAATTACTAGATTTACAGCCATCGTAGTTCTAACAGTGGTTCTCAAACTTTTCTGCACGTTGACCCCCATTAAAGTATACAATTTTCTGTAGACCCCGTGGCTTAGCCCAACAGTTACTAATACAAGGAAAGTATGTGTCAAAATAAATTTGATTACTTTTTACTTGAAATGCGTGATAAAACAATACACATTCCGAAAGTATGCGTAGAACTTAGGAGCATTCACTGATCCCCATTCGACCCTGTGACTATTTATCGACCCCTTGGATGGTCCAATTGACCCCTGGGGTCGATATCGACCACTTTGAGAACCACTGTTCTAATGGATATAACAAGCTTGTGTTGCAGTCTCTGTTACTCTTTGAAAGACTTCTTTGCCGGAACTGTTTGAATCAAGTTGAAAAACGTCCAAAACAGCGTTTATTGTCTGACTTAACTTTGTGCAATGTGGATGTTTTTTTAGTTGATCAAAACTTAACGAAAGGCCCTAGTCGCCAATAGGTTCTGTCGTAACACTTGTTAGATAATTTTTGGTCTCAAATTCAACTCTCAAACCTACTTTAGGTTTCAGTAAATAATTCACAACCTGGTGACTGACGCTAGAAAAATTAGTGCACTTGTTTCAATTACTGCGAAGTCTTCGAATAAGATGTCGGAAGATATTGAAATGAACCCTCGGAATCCGAAGGTAAGATGTTACGTTGCTGTTTTTCCTACCTCCACACTCTTAAGTCTAAGATCACTGTAAAACGTGGTTAACTGGTTAAACTGCAGGTTTTTTGTCTGCCTGGAAGGGGAACGTACAGTAGTTTTGATGGCGTCAGGTGGGTTAGTATTTTGGTATAAAGTGTGCGAAACAGTGATTGCGAGACCATGTCAATGCGAAACAAACGTTTAAGTGAATTAGTTACGTGATTTTTGTCTACAAATTGTTGCAATCATGCTGCGTCGACAAAAAAATTGAATCTAAGCAGACGACACGTTCAGCTACGCAAGGTTTCAAGTAGCAATAAAGATCACCCGGCGAGACCACTCTATTACAATATGTTCACCGTATTTTAACATGCTCTCTGTCTGTAGTGATTGTAGATAAGCCGCAGTGATTATGTGACGTTGTCCGTCACAAAGGCAAGTGTAACTTAATCATGTTTGCTTTTGCTCGTTTGTCAAAGTTTTTTTGCGTCATAAGCATTGGTTGTTCAATTGAATAGCAATTGGGTTCACGTTTACTTCGCCTTCTAACCCGTGTTACTCTGTTATTCACAGGACATATCCTGGATTTTCGACAAGGTAAATGTTCGGGTAGTGTATTGCTCAATGTTGGCACAATGGTTGATTTGACGCTTGAATTGCGAAGAGTAATATCATTGAATCGCTGTCCAAGCAGGCGGAGTAAAAATAAGTTACGAGACGTTGCATCGCTCTGTGCCTAGTTTCAGTGTTGTCAGCTACACGGATGGCTTGTACTAAGCCAGGAATCACCTTTAACTTAATTCAACCCATAGTTTTATGACGCTAAACACGTTTTTTTTTCTGAATTGTTTGTAGCAGTAAGGTTTTAGTTAGAAGAACAGTTCGCCCTTTTGTACTTGCCCCAGCCATTCGTCTGCTGCGTGTCAACTTTGCCCATGGGAACACGTTTCACTATAAACGCCATCTGCAAAAACTTGAAAATGACGTTTAAAAGTGAAAAATCCAGACCAATATTTAGGTTCTTTAATCCTGTATTCGCGCAGCCGGAACAAGGCGGCATGCTCCCCTACCTGTTGGCTGGGGAGCGGGAAGGAAATTATTTTTTTACCTCAAATTCGTTCATACCATGTGAAAGTAACAATCATCACAAACTTGTACGCGCGTCTGCGGTGCATACTAAATGGTCGACGTTAACTTTGCGATTTTTACCGAACATTCTTCATTATCTACAAGAATGACGCAGACGGCTTAGCCACTTTGTTCGACGTGACGCTGGAAAGCGCTGCTTGTAATAAAATGCAAAATTCTGGAGATAAAACACAGAACTTACGAGTGTGCTATCCCAGTCGTGTAACACAAAGTTACACAGAAAAGAGCTTGTTGTTTGGCGTGTCTAGCTTTGTAAAAGAATGTACGGCCCTGCATGACAACCTACAATTGATCCTTTATGGTGCGCTGCAGTCAGAAACACTGATCAGTGTGTTGTGCTCACAAGGAACTGAACTCAAGCATCACTGGCTGTGACCCAGAACGTCCGCAGCGCTGAAGAACCGTCGCGGATTTACGAAAACTTCACATATGCATGAGAAATTCATTGCAATATTTCAAGTTGCCAAATCAAAGCCATATTTCTACAATGGTTCACAAGTCGTATTTCGTTTTCACGCCACTGCTATGTGTATGGTAGAAGCTCTACGGCAGAGGATGATCGCTTCAGGGAAATCCCAAAGCGAGCGTGGGCAAAGGTTAGGGTCGCTGAGTTGTCCAGTTATCGTTTGATTGAACCGCAAATCGCATTTCCCGGTAAGTCGACAAGAAATGCATGGCTGATACGCTGGGTCAGGTTTAGCTGCTGCCTGCAGGAGCTGCTAGAGTGGAGAAATGTTTACCACCTGCCTAACGGCTTCAAATTCTAAACATGTTCCCATGCACGGCTGAAGTACTCATTCTGCCCTAGAAAGAGACTGTGTGATCCGAAGTTGGAGCCCTGTCTTGCTTACCAATCCGGGTCAGAGTGGACCTAGGAATATTGATAACCACACCCGTAGGGTGACAACAAAGTCTGGGGTCTACAGCGTTTCACCCGAAAAAAAGTTCATGCCCCAATATCAAATTTTTCAAAAAAAGGTTGCAATTTAACCTCTCTAAGTGATGGAAAGACACATCCAGTGACGGTTCTAAGGGAGGGCCTGGGTGGGCCATGCCCCCACCAGATTTTCGGCTGGACCCTTGCTTGGCCCCCCAGTTTTGTGCTTAATTTCACGTTCAAATTCGTTTGATTCACATATACAGCAGATAACTTTCAGCCAGCAAAATTTTAAACGATTTGAAGTCTTTCTGGCGACGGTTCTGAAGATATTCACAAGCCTATGTTGGGTTTGATAGGATTGATTATAGCAAATCAATCTTCATTGCAACGGGGAATCACTATGCAGGAGAGACAGTTATGTCGGCCCCCCTACTTTTTTCCTTGGCACCGCAGTGGTCCCCCAGTGTTTTCATTCTAGAATCGCCAGTGGACACATCTAATGCAATTTTCTCCGCGTTAATACCAGAAAAGAGTGGATTGCCAAAATAAAATTAAAGAAACGTTCGATGTTTTGATGCAAACTTTTTTCTTGTTTTAATTGATTTTTCCCAAGTAGAAAAATAGTTGGTGAATAAAGCCAACTACCCCTGCCTCATCCTACGTTTATGATGATAATAAGGATTCTAGTTTCCCAAAAACGACGGAGCTCCGAAATTGCAGACCGCCACCAGTTGCAGTTTCGCGTCATGCCCAGAATTGCAGAAATGGTGACTACATGATAGCAGTTTCAGGCGAAGCTGTTGCACAGTGTGCATTCATTTCTCACATTTCACTGTTTCTGCGCACCTCGATTCAACATGACCTCAAAAGTGACGTCACAAAGCTGTATGTTTACGACCATGTGTCGAGAGCTTCGCGTTTCTCGAAAAAGTTTGCATGTTGGTAATGATCCTTGTTTGTCGATGTTCTTCGTTTAACAGCTCAATTAACCATTAGCAATGCAAAGAACTTGTACTTGTACTTTATCTAACTTGAGTTAGTACAAAATATTTATAGTGTATGACGAGTGACGACATAATAAGATATAAACACAAAATGTGAATGGGTTTAAATTTTATTAAATCATTATATGTTATAAAGAGAATAATATTTTCGAACCACTTATTAGCTTTCATAACAATCCAGACTGATTGACTGGTCTTATCATGATTCTCTTGGAATAAGAGCAGGTGTCTGTGCAGTAGGCGAAATGTGTCTGCTTCATTTCTATGGAAGCAATTCTAGTTTTAAGTTTGATAGGCAATCTCGATAAACTCACAAAAATCTCAAACAATCAGCGTATAGAGCCTATGTTCAGCGCGAAAACAGTTTAACTATTTTATGTCATGTTCGATGATTAATAAATCGAATTTTATTGAGAAGTATAAAGAATTTGTTAAGATTCTATTTGGTTAAGGGTTGCTGATGCCGACTCTGTAGACAAAATAAATACTCAGATAAGAGCGTATAACGTCTGATTCTTGACTGTGAAAGGACTCCTTTCGACAGATAGTTGGTTAATGCCCTTTCTGTTTTGTATGTTTCGTTATTACTGGCCATTTGACAGTGTACAACTTACTAACTACAAATGATAACTTACAGTTCTATTGTCTATTTTCAAAGAATACAACGAGTAAGCAAAACTTCATACGCACCTTCAGTTATAGTTTAAACTCTTGTATCGGTTTTCATTTTTCATACTTTCCTCCTATCCCATTGAAACCATACCCTATTATTTGCATCATAATTGCTCACCAGCAAACCAGCGCAGATTGTTATAAAACGCAATAAGTGGTTCCAAAACACTATTCGAGTTTTGAACATCGCAACATTGAATGATCCCAAGCTTTGTTGTTCCTCTCAACAATTCTGTGTCTTCACACCATTTCAAACAGGGCGTCGAAGAAAAAACTACTCGTACCACACAAAGTCCTGTTATTGAGAGAAATAACAGAGCCTGGGAAACTACACAAAATCCTGGTGCAACTGAACTCACACAAATTCACTTTGAACAGGGCGTTATACCGGAGAAGATTCATCATATAAGTCTAGATCTACTGAATCCTCCCAAATGGCTTTGGCATGTGAAGAAAACACACCGACAATGCCAAAATTCCACACTTTATGCAGCGATGGATTGTAGATTACCACTAGCAAGTGGATCTAATTGAGAAGCATGTGCTTGTACCACTAGATTAGAGATTGAGTTCAAAGGCGTCTGTATCAGTTGTGTAGGAGGCAGGGGGTACAGGTGGTGCAAGCGCACTCCCAAAAGTTTTAATTAGTAGAATATCCGGGCAAAATCCCTGAAAATTTGGGCAAAATCCCTGAAAATTTGGGCAAAATCTCTGAAAATCTGGGCAAAATCCCTGAAAATCTGGGCAAAAATGACGCCCAGCGTTGTTTGACTGCAAACAATGGCGCCCAACGTTTGCAGGAAAACAAATGAAGACCTTTTTTTGGAAGTCACAACAAATAAGGCTTTCATGATCTTTGTGGGAGAAAATTTGTACGCAAAAGTCGCAGAACAACTTTTCGGGCAAGTTTGGGGATATTCGGGCAAAAATCTTTCGCACCCGCAAAAATGTGCTTGCTCCTATGGTCTGTACCACAGGAAAAACGAAGGTGCAAATGTTTACACCTGCAAATTGTCACAGCAAAAGGAGCGATTGTTTCGTTGCAGCACTCCACGCGTTTTCGAATTTCGTGCTTAGCAACACTTGTTCTTAACATGTTGTCATGGTGTTTGAATAAATTATTAAAGGTACTTTTCGGCAAATCAAGTCAAGTCAAACTCACCGGTTTTGGCGCATTGTGCCTTAGGGGCGAGCGCAAACATTCCCGGTGCTAGCCACGAAATCGTTGAGTTGAGCTGATGATGAGCCGCAGCGCATGAGTGCTGACTGACACCTCAAGCTTATTGAATTATTTACAGAGATTGGTTTCATTATTCATAGCTGGGAAGCGCGCCCTGCAACGCGTGCTGTCCAACTCGAGCACCTCGTTATAGTTCGCTTTCACGTGCTCGGCGCTTACAGCTCAGCGCCCATTCGTTGAAATTTGATGACTCCTTACCTCTGAAACTCTGATTGAGGGTTGTTGAAAAATCCTTTAAGTCGCGACTAAACGTCGTTCCGCATCGGCGAGTTCGCCGCCGCACCGAGTGCAATCTCAATTTTCATTGGTCCACGGCTGGCGTTTTGAGAGTGAGGATTGCCAAAATGCACTTTTAAGCTGTAACCTCAGCACGTTTCAATGAAAAACATTTCGAAAACCAGTCGGTTGCACAACCTTCAATGAAATCGAAGACCGATGTAAATGTGAATGAGTTTTTGTTAGTAACCAGCTGTGGTGTGGTCGCAAATAGCATGGTTGCAAAAAAGTACGATTGGAAAAAGTATGGGTACAAAACTGAGGAAATGAAGTTCAGTCGCAATGGCATGCTTACATATATTATCCCTCGGGCTTCAACAACATCATCCAGTTATGACCAATGGAACTAAAAACGTTTTTGATAAATACAAACTCCGAAACGCATTATTGTTGTAACCCACACACAGCCGACGTGCTCTTGAAATATAAACGTGCATGTTTGAAGTAAAAGCAGCGTTCTTCGCGGTTTCGGTACAAAGGAAGTTTTTGTTATTTTTTGAACGAGCGTTGTATGCTAAAACTTGATAGTAACAAATTTTTAATCAGGCTCTACTGGCGGTAAAAACATAAAAACTCGTTGACAGCGTTCCACGAGCAGAATTTGGCGCACGCGCTCAGCAGCTCATCACAAGGAAATTATCGCAGAACATTCTACCCCGCTCAGTTGAGAACAAAGGTTAAACTGAAAACAAATAAACAACAGACAACATAAGCACTAATGTTACGAGCGTTCTACGTGATCACGTCAGTGATAGGGAACAAGCCCACGGCGTTCGACTGGTCTTCTTTGACGTGTCGATCGCCGTAATCCATTGGTGCTGGTACCAGGTGATGCTGACTAACCCTCGGTGACGTATCGTGTGAAATGTCTTCACTCAGCAGAGTACCCCGGTCGTTGCTGCCCCAAACAACTTTGTTACTTGTGTCCTCGTGGGGGTGCCTGCTGATCGTCAGCGGAAATAGCGTGATCGCTGCTCAAATTTTGCGGTTCGAGACTAGAACCTCCGGACAGTGCAACGTCGCGCTGGTTTGCAGCACCGAATAACGGTGCAGGTGCTCGCTTCATTGGAGCAATGTTTCGTAACGGCACCGTCGTCTCTCTGCCAGTAGAAAGGCGAACACGAGCGTAGTTGTGTGTGGCATGCACCAGATCGACCTCTTCCACCAGTGGTTCGTACTTAGAAGAAAGTGCGTGCCGCCTCAAAAATACGGGACCTGGAGAACTGAACCAGGTAGGTACAGAAACCCCAAACGACGATCGCCGCTTGTGATTGAATAGTCACGTGTCAGTGCAGAGTAAAGTGCGAATGGAATGGAGTGCGTCAGGTAACATGCATTCCTACTGCGTAACGGCTAATTTACGGGATGCCAAAGTCAATCGAACAGCCGAACAAATAATTTCGTTATACCGTTCACACTGCCCATTGTCAGGTGCATTTATTAACCGACGTTTTGCTGCAAGCAACACCGTGACGGTGCAAATAAGACGTTAATGCATACGACATGAACGCAGTACCTCTATCAGAGTGGATGTAAGCGGGCATACCAAACAACGCAAACAAACCATTCAGACATGATATGACAGTTTTAGCATCAACGCTCGAGCAGGGGAAGGCGGAGAGGAAGCGTGAAAATTTGTCGATTGCAGTAAGCATGTATCGGTTTTTGGTCGAAGACGGCAATGGACCCTTAAAATCTAAAACCCTTAAAATCTAAACTTAATCGCTCAAACGTCTGGGTAGCTTTGACGAGTTGAGCAGCAGGGGATTTGTAAAAGTTTGAGCTCCGAACATACGCTACAATCGCCAACTGTTTGGCGAACGTCTTCAACAGAAAACGGTAAATTTTTCGCACGCACAAAGTGATGCAAACGTGTGATACCCGGGTGACACAGCGAGGTATGGATATCATGAAATGCAGTCCCATGCATGCTAGCGCAGTAAACTCTAGAAAGCGCATCTGGAGCAGAGTTAAGCTTTACAGATCGATAAACAATATCAAACTTATTCAGTTCCATGCGCCAACGCAAAACTTCGTCGTTTTTAATTTTCCCACGGTTCTCCCCACAGTCCATAAATGAAACTGACCGTTGGTCCGTCACAACTGTACAATGACGTCCAGTCAGAAAGTGCGCCCATTTCCGGACAGCTGCGGTGATGGCCAAGGCTTCCTTTTCAACGCTTGAATAGTGAAACTCACATTTGTTCAACATTCGCGAGAAAAAGGCTACCGGGCGATCCCCTTATTAGTTCAAGGTCGCTGAAATGGCGTTGTCCGACGCGTCGGTTTCCAATGTAAACGGAAGATCTTCGTCAATCACGCCAAGTTTGGCTGAAGAAAGATCTGTTTTTAACGTAGTTAAAGCATGCAATGCCTCATCATTCAGAGGGAATTTCTTCAGCACAACCAACGGTTTGATTTTTTCAGAA
>JGI24159J19872_10012021_pt1 | contig 11315 bp, 10 predicted proteins | sample Ectturendosymbi4_FD_19872 | JGI IMG/M metagenome (IMG submission 19872) | reverse complement strand
ACCTCAACGCAAGTACACTTAACAATACAGACACAGTAAGGCCGGGAGGCGGCGAAAAGACACTTCGGTCATCCCGTCTGCCACCACCAAAAGGGTTTAAGTGTAACAGTAAACAGAGCTATGCTGATTCCAGGAGTCAAAACCATTCTTTGACGAAGTTTGTTCTAGACGGAGAGCTTCATAGGATGACATTCTTTCTGCTTTTGTGCTTCAATTGCCACGTTGTATCCTCTACTTGCGTTATGTCTACTGTATAGCGAACCGCCTGATATGCTGTATTTCGTGCGACGTGAAATAGGAGGCGAGGGGCAAAGGTGAAAAGCGAGGACAATCTACAAGCAGATAGCAGTTTTAACTGCTTGCAAAATATGTTATTTCTTGTCTCTGCCCTTGTCCCGATTGCAAAACATCAAATGACGGTGCTCAGCAGGTTCGACGTTCATATCTGCATACCTTTCTGGGTCGAAATAAATAAATAAATGTGAATAAACTTTACATGCCACAAACGACTTTTTCGTGGCGGTTCCTGCATACATCCAACATTGTATTTAAACATGGCCCCCCCTTGTAATTTTTGGCCCCCCCTGCTGCGACATCCTGGCGACGGCCCTGGTTCAGAGTCATACAATCGGAGTTGCTTCTATCCTCCATCAAGCCAACGGGTTCCAAGAAAAGTGGAGACCAATGCGGGTCAATCACTTTTTGTGAATACAGTAGGCTCGCATTCACAACGCAGGAGAGGCCATGGAGCTCCAGCCTATCAACAAACTTACCACAGCGGCATTCCGTGCTTTCAAAAATTTTAACACCAGTTCGGAGGGCGATTGCAGTTCGGAGCACATCAGGGCTCAGCAGGTTTCCGACACTAGCAGTTGGGAAGGCTTGCTACCAGGCAGCAGTGTGGCTCTTCTGTGCAGTGAGTAGCCGGCTTCTGTTCCAAGGGCTGGATGTGCCGAGCAGGGCAGTGAGTGTATCTCTGCAGGCGAGGTCATCCCAGGCTGATTGTGTTTCCTTTCGTAGTGGTGATGAATCATGAAGTGGACCAGGCATCAGTGAGGTTGATTACTTCCCAATGAGGCGATGTGTGCGAGGGAAGCAACCTGCTGACGAGGCTCTGACAGGCAAAAGACGATGATAGGATACATGTCAGAAACACGTCTGCGGCGGAACGGAGGACAAGGCCTTCACGTCTGATTGGTAGGGATGCTTGTGACCAACTTTCTTTTCCAAAAGTCACATTGCATATTTTTTCCGAGTTGAATTTTGTTGCGGTGTCGAAAGTCTCAAGTTCCTCCATGCACTTGAAGCATGGGGCGCTACGCAGCAAATATGTGAGTTTACGGATTGAAAGACAGTTTTTTAAGATGAAAAATGTTTGATGCTGTTCGATTAGCTCGAGGTTTTCAATGATGCTGTCTGGAACTTTGGTTTTGTCTTTAAGTGTAGTGGGGAGGATTCCTGATGCAAGGGGGATCCTAGTAACTGTCAATGGCTGGGTTCAGTTGTCGAGATGGATGGGAATTGGTCTTGAAAGAGCTTGCTCGCTTGGTGCTTGTAGGTGATTGTGTGGTTTAGAAATTTAGAAACATTAATCTCCAGGTCAAGCGAAAATAGACCAATCCTAATCGTGGTGGCTTTTCTGAGCACGGTCTGTGGGTCTCCACTAACACATCTATCGTTAAGATACAAAACGTTTAGGTCGGCTGTGACCTTGGATGTTACTTCATGGATTGCAAGGGCGAATAGGGCTGGGCCGAGAGGGTCACCTTGTTGCACACCGGTGGCAGAATCTAGACTTCCGTTTCCGTGAAAGCAGGTTGTTTTTGAAGAATAGTAGTCCCATACGAAGGGGTGGGTTTCTGGGAGGTGTTTTTGAGCTTCTTGAAGAACAGTGTCTCGGCGTATGCTGTTGAAGACATTTTTAACATCAAGTTTAAGTAAAACGTTTTCGCTGTGAGGTTGGTCCATGAAATAACGAGTGGCATGGACTGCGGCTTCACATGCCAGAGGGATGCCTATCCCAACTTGGGAGGGCAGGAGGAGCTCGCGGAGCCTTGGGATGAAGGGTCTCAAACAGACTTTGGCGGCCAGACGTCGGTAGTCGCATCATATAGCGTTGGGTCTCAGAATGGGTGCAATTTGGTGGGGGACACGGGGGACGTGTCCCCACCACTTTTTCAGGTGGGGGGACGTAGTATGCCATGTCCCTCCTTTTTTCTCTTTAGGTATTGTGTTTGGAGAGGTTTCAAAAATAAAAGTGATATTTGTCACGTTTTGTGTGAAGAGCTTTTCATGTTAAAATGGTAGGTTACACATAGCCAAGTTGATGTTGAAACAGAGTTTGGTGTGCTATCACCGATTCTGTTAGTTTATAAAATTTAGCTTTGTTAAAATACTTTTCAGCATTTTGTTGTGCTCACCGCGGTAACTTGTGATGTTTCTTCAGCTAATTCTGTTTGCAAATACAGCTGCGTTATTTTCTTCTCTGCTCGGATTAATCTCACTCTCTTTTTGAGAAGGCAACAGCGGTGAGGACTTTAGCACGCGATGGCTTTGCCTCAAAGAGATCAATCACTCACGCCATTCTTGGTATGTTTTAAGAAGCCTACAAGCCGGCTTGCCATGCCTATTGCGCCATCGTGGATAGTTTCGTGATAGTTTTTTTTTTCTTGAGGAACATTATATTCCGCAGTATTATCGTTGACGAACATGCTACGTTTTTGCCAGATTGTACCAATGTTTTGGTCAGGGTGTTTGTTATTTTGGGTGTGGTAAACTGTGTACCTGTAGCTGTACTAGAGGTCAGTTTTTTGGAGTTTTTTCGGGCACGTTTGGGGAAATTTGGGCAAAAATCCTTCGCGCCCTTAAAAATTTGCCTGCCCCTGCACATATGAGTTTACGTACAGCTAATCAGGTCGACAACTAGACGATATTTTCGAGGGCGACAACACGGTCCCGCATGAAAATGCATACATCCGAAAAATAAACCTACAAAGCTAGAAACCGCGAAAATGTAATGAAGAGAAATTCAGAACTACACGAAGAAGCTGTGTTCCAAGAAAAGATCACATTGCCATTTGTTGTTGAGAAGAATGTCGGAAAAGCTTAATTTCCGTTGAAGATCTAAGGCAACAGTAGAACCAAAGTCGGCACTACAAAATATCAAATTCTGAGTGGGCACTAGACGTAAGAGGGGCATACTGTCACGTCTTTAAGGCAATCGAACAAATAGGACACACCTGGGTGGGACCCAAAAACTAAGATGACCTAGGGTCCCGCGCTCCCTAAATCCGTCCCTGCTGATTCACGCGCAACAACATCGTCACCTCCTGACACTCGGCACAGCAGTGGGGGACCCACTGCTCACAGGAACTGCATTCAATTACTGCGGTTTACCAGATGAGTTGCATTTGATATTTTGTCCAGGCAGTGCAAATACGAAGCTGATCATTCTTATGGTTGGTCATGGCAAATAAATTCACTGAAGTCAGAACGCAGGTATATTTCCACAAGATTGGTAGGGTCCACTGCAGGTGTCATTGGATCCATGACAAAAGTGCTCAAACCAAGAACGTATTTATACAACACAGCATGCACTTAAACACTTAGAAAACCTTATTCAAACCTTATTCAGATAACCTTATTCAAACCTCATATCATAAACCTTATACAACTAGAATGCGATAAATTAACTGTGGGTTTCAAACCTCTTTTATAGCAAACGTTCTTTAGGTGAATTTCTCTTTCAGTTAATGCACAGTAGCGTTAAAATTTAACGACGGGCAAACGTATGAAAGGGCCTTTCTTTCACCGGTCGCATCGCCTTTTGCGTAGGCGCGTAAATAACATTCTTTGGCGTCTGTGCGTCACAGCGCCGGCCGGATGACAAGACGAAAAAAGCAAGTGACATTTGCCAAGGTATTTATTTATCAAAGCTACAGCCGCGCCCATTCCATCAGCTTGGATGCTCTGGAGAAGCGCGATTGCTGGCAAGTAGTTGTCTCTGTTGGTCTTGTCTTGCGCTTCGCCACCTGAAAGAAATAATTTTTTTAAAGATTTGTTGGTGAGTCTGTGTGCAATTTCGCAAAACGTCATCTGCCAAGTATTTTTTATAAACTTTTTCATCATTGCAGAAGATTTTCAAGTTAGATGATACTTGATTTTGTTCGCAAAACTTTGATAGTTTTTGTGTAAAGGTTCTGAATTGTAAATTTGTTCCATCTTGCTGGTAAATGTGCAAAAAAACTTGCATATAGTTTTATGCACATTTGGAGGCATTTGCTTTCACAATCGTTTCAAAATGTTTCTTGTAAAACGCAAGTGTTTTGGCCAATAGTATTTTAGTGTTAAAATTTACTATATACTATAGCACGGGTTATAACCTTTATAACAATTACGTGATTGGTGTTTAATTCCGGATAGTAAATCCTTAACAGATGAATGTCGCAAAAATGAGTGCACACCAAAGCATGCTGGGTTTCAATCAGCAATAGCTTAGAAAATCAGTAGATGATACTTTAAGATCATGTAATGTGTTAATGATCGAAGTGATCTTACTGGCACTGCATTTGTTATTTCATCTGCAGTGAACAAAATCATAGCCACCAGCATCGTTCTTCTAAAAGCGCATAAGAGCGTATTCACCTCTAGCGTTTGTGTATTGGCAACATATTCACCATAACATAGACAGCGTTCATCTTTGTAACAAAATTCGTCACAGGGTAGGAACAAAAAATCTATAACGAGAAAAATCAGCACAAGAATGTTCTTCGTTCAAATGTTCTTTTCAAAAATCTTGCTGCTGTTTTTCGAAGTCTACTTATTACCAGCATGTCTTTTCCTTTTCAGTCAGCGTTTCAAAATTTACTCAACGTCTGCAACGAACACCGGTTATAGAGACTATGAAGGTGTTTTTGTAACACTGAAGTGCTAGTATCCTTATCCAAATGAATCTGCAGTAATGTGAGGGCAAAAACATTTTCCCAGACGCACATCAAAATATCCTTCAGATATCAAAAATGCTGGATCGTGACGACTCGCACTGCCCTATGCTACCCTGATTCAACAGTAAAGACTTGTTGCTGACTCAACAGTTAGTCAAGACGTTTTGCTGTCACGACTTGTTGCTGACTGAAGAAGGCTGACTCAACAGTAAACATTTGTTGCATTAGCGATGAGCAATAAACCAGCACCACCTCGCACGAAAAAGTCATTCACGCTTTAAAAAGTGGAGACAAAACCGAAGGTGTTTGGAGTACCTGTCGTCACAAACTGAGGATAAAACTAGTGTTTGCGGAAAGTGCATTACATACAAAAGTCACCGCGCCATTTGCACAAGCTTCTATGATAGATTCCGAGTCCGCATTCATGCACAAGCTGAGTTTTCTCGATGAGCAGCTCGAATGAGGTTGCTATTGTAATGCAGTGTTAGATAATTTAGCTTCCAGTTTTGTGGCAGCAAGCAGTAGGAAAGCTGCTGGCAAGTGTTTTTGACGAGCTGTGGTAGGTTTGCGCACTGTATCCATCAGACCACAGAAATAAAGCATAAAATTAATTGAAATGTTCAACGAGTTTTGTAAGGGAGCTTATGAACAGTAGATGTCGAGCATCAGATGGACTTTAAATGCACTAAACATTTGTGAAAACTGAAGACAAACACCGAGAAACGAAAACGCTTGGCAAGAGAAAAGCATCTATGGGTTTTTGACAAAAAATGCAAATTCAGAAAATACTTTTGATAAATTGCCAAACATAGGACGGTTTTAGCCATACTGTGTGCAAAGATCAATTTTTTGTAAAAGCTTTAAACCTGTCGAAAAACGATAGAAATTGTCGGGACCCTACCACACAACGCGTTACTTAGAGTTTAGTGTGAAATACATTTGCTTCATTGTTTGGGTGGAACTGTACCTGTGTACAGGCGTAAAGTTTTTGAAATTTTACACTAAAATAGTACACATTGATTGCAGTATCCCAATTACGAGAGACATTTCTAAGAACCAGCTTATAAATCTTTTTTTCAATATTTGCTGAAACCAAGAGCTCTGACCCATTTTGAAAACCTTGAAGTGTTGGTTTGATAACTGAGTTCTTAAACATTTCTGTTGAAAATAAGTGAAACGTGTGATGGAAGTGGATGGAAAGTTCAAACATTGTTGTTTTAAACAACAGCAACTACCAAATCTATAGATAATGTTGTTGCAACCTAAGGATGAAACAAACGAGAAGTCAGCATACACAAAAAAAGCAAAACTGCATGATCAATAGGCTGTGTGTATTCGCGATAGTTCATGATTCTTTTGCGGCACTTGTTCATTGCTTTGCAACATTATGCGCGAAATTTTGTTCATGTAGAAGCAGACAACGACAATCCTTTGTTTCAATCATTAGTTTTTCATCAGTATCCTGCATCAGCGTTCATTTATTTGTCATCATTATCCGGTAGCACCAAATCATCATCATCCTGTAGCAGCATACAGCGACAAACCTTTGTTCCAATGATTAATCAAATGTTTTGCAACGCTGTGCGCGAATTGTTTGCATGTAGCAGAAGTCAACAACTACCTTTGTTGTTCCGCTCACTACTTTGCGCAAGCAAAACCTCACGATGTTCAGAAATAGAATTCGGCCACCTATTAACTGCAACAACGTTTTATGGATTGTCTGCTAGCTATCCGTAAATTGTGAAATCTATTGCAACTTCGTGCTGTTGGCATTCCAGACAAGTGGGGCACATTCAGCGTTGTGTGAAAGATTCTCTATTTTTACGAAGCTCAGACAAGGTTTCTAGATGCTATAAGAATTTACGGTTGTCGAGCCAGAGCAGTGTTTATGAGCTCATGTGGGTTTTGGAAAACAGTAAATGTGTTGACAATCCCATAAATCGGTTGTCAGCAATGCGTGACAACTACTTTCATCTTGAATTTGATATACATACCTCTACGTGTTCATGCTATCTGTCTCCTTGGGTTGGCCAATCTGGTCAATATTTGTTCTTGGCGTCGCCCGTTCCACCGGTTCCTATTTCAAGCGTGACGCGACCGGTCAGCCGGTTATCGCGTTCGTTGTCTGTTTCCTTCTTTCACTTTGCAACGCTTTTACCGAAACGGTATTTCGCTCCTGGATTTGAGTGCAAACGAATAAAGCTGGTAGAAGATTTGTTGGCCCTTTGCATCTCCCACAGACACGCCCAATGGCACTAGTACGGAAAAGTGAAGATATTTAGCCGTCTTGTTTGTTTTCAACGACGAGCCGAATATAGTTAATAAAGATATCACCAGTTTAAAAACCGTTTCCCGAAACTTTATCTTTTTGCTTATTTCAGTCATACTGTACTCATGATTCATATCGCAGGGATTAACAAAAGGAAACGAGAATGCAAAAATGCTGAGCTGTAACACATCACAGAGCATGTGATAGCACGCGTAGGCGTCGATACTAAAGAGGAACTAACACCGAAACAACACAAGGAACTTCAAGGATCGAGCATCGTCAGGCGGAAATGTTACATGCTGAGAGGCAAATGAGGACTTTTAAAAAGTATCAGACGTTTGAAAATTGACATTGGGAATGCATACCGTTGAACAATTGTTTAGAAAGAAATTTGATTTCCGCAAATTTTCATTGAAACTTTTCGAATACCTCCAACATAAAAGAACATTGTTACAATTACCTGAAAATATCCTGCATTTTCTACAATACCATCAACTCTCGCCACTTTTGCAAAACAGCTTGAAATCGCAATAATGTCGGGAAGAAACCATCTGGTTTTTCCTCTTGGCTCATTTATGAGTTTAGTTTACAGTCATTGAATCATAGTCACGAATAGAAACGTAAAATACATTTGCCTCGTTTCGTGGCAACGGAAAGGTGACCTTAAAACTGAAGTAGATAACCTATCGTAAAACGTCAGTCAATAGGAAAATACTATGAGAGATGTATGGCTAATGAGAATATAATACTTCTGAATAAAAAACAGAAAAATTCCTGCAGTTGCTTTTTCTATACTCGGTCGATTAGTCAATGCATATTCTTTGTATTTAGGAAAACGTGCTGGACTAGTAATCATTAACTTTGTAGGTGCCAATACTGTAGTTCAAAATGCCGAGGACATCCGCTTATCGAAAGAGCTATGGTCCTGGAGGGGAAAAAACGAAAAACTATGTGGTTGTCAGCGCGTAAGTTCCTTCATGTTCTTTTATTCACTTTTACCTTGAAGTGTTTGTAGGATGGATGTTTAAATACTTTATTGTACATTTTTGGTTTGTCAGTTTGCGTTTGAAGTTTGTTTTACAAGACCCTGAAAATCTTTTATTGATTAATATTTATTAATGCAAAAAAACAATGAGCAAAAGAGAGCCTTGCTTAACTCTAACGCTGGATAGTAGATGTCAGAAACTGCAGTATTTCAATATTACGTATGCAAAAAAACAACAAAACGAAAAAATATCACTGCGCGAAATAATTCACATAAATGAAGTTGTTGCATTAGCTACATTTGCATCTGAGAAAAGATCTAACCAATGAATAAATCCCCACAAAAATTACTATACTCTCAATTTCGATAAACATTTTTTCATATTTGAGCTTGTTAGTTTTTAAGGTTTTCGTTTTGTACCGTAGCTTTTCTTTCGTGGGTACCACTCGGAGCAGTAATTCCCAAAAGCTTAAACTTTTTGTTATATAACATCTATTAAACGTTGAGTGTCAAAAAGCGATCATGCATTTTCTTTAATACGCATAAAAATATAGCATTTGCTGCACCACTGCAGGGAAACCCAGCAGATGAAAGAAGGTGAAAAAGATCAGATGAAGAAGCTCAACAACCGACTTGTGAATTATGTCGACAAAGTCCACGACTTGGAAATGGCTAACAAAATGTTGGCAGCCGAAAATGCTCGCTTGAAAAAGCAAAATAAGACTCCCAAGAATGACGTCTCAGAAATTTATGAGGACGAACTCCGGGTATGCTTTCCTCTGTATTGTTACGTCACAATGATTTCGTAAATCTGTGAATAGCATAGCCTACCACGTTTCAAATAACTTTCTGCTCCAAAACAGACTTTCCGCACTATCAGCCATCCATGAAAAATTAATGCTTTGCTTCTATGTGTCATGGCTGCTGAACGTGGGCAATCGTGACATCATGCCTGGGTTTTGACCCTAGATACATTGTTCTTTATCTTTGTTTGGGTTTCTAGTAGGCTGCATATGTTTGATGGAGAACAATTTGCTGTTTCGAACATCTGAAACCAGAAAAGTCGTGGCTAAAATCATTCAAACGAGTGAATATCATACGTTTGACCCCAAGGGACACTTCCAACTTACCTGTATTTCTGCTACAAATGTTTTTGTGAAAATGATAATATTTTATGAGAGAAAGTGAATAGTACCGTTGGCGGAGAAAGTCAAATATTCGTATTCCACGACATTCAGAGCAACTCCCGTGGATCAAAGAAATTTACAAAACATGTTTCTTGGAATTAAATTCGTTTTTGAATATTGAATCTGCTTTCAAGACGCATTTTTTCATGCCCTCGAATGTTTCATCTTGGCACAGAAATTGAGAGCAAAAGTTGAAGATTTGCAAGACAAGAATACAAGATTGGAAATCGAGAGAGACAACCTGGCCTACGACCTGGAAGAAACGACAGTGAAGTAAGTCTGCTATCTTCATTGCCTTTATAATTCACCAATGCATGGTTCACGATTGCAAGATCAGATCTGAGAACGGCAGAATATGCCACGAAGCTTGCACCGTAGTGGAACTATAGTTTCACTGTAGTTACGGATTAGACTTTGATGTCATTAAAAGATATATTGCACCCCAAAGCTTGGTGGAAATCATTCGGTCGGAAGAACGTGGTTCAGCACCAGATTGGAATGTCACAGTTTCACACTCTGCTCGGTTAATGTATCTAAATATAACCCCAGAAAATTGCTGGGACCAGAGGGAGGTAAAGAGAAAAATGCAAGAAAAGGGTCAGATACGCTTCGCTGCACCACAAAACGTCAGCAACAAAGATGAATACACTCCTCCTCACCTTTGAAAGGCACCGGTATGCGCCGGTCAGAACAGCTTGGCAGACAATTGCAAAATGTCACCGCACGCGCAGAGCGAAACCTCTTTTCACCCACACACACACATTGCCGCACGCAACGCGGTTTTCATGCTTGGTTTGCAAAGTTAAGAATATTTGCTTGAGAAGTTTGTGCCTCTAGTGCGGAAAAAATGGTAGTGTTTCTGGCAACAAGTTTTTAGTAGAACTTGAAAAATGTTAGCACAAAGAAACAGACTTGATTTTTACGTAGGATTTCTTCCTTTTTGTTGCTTCGGTAAACTGAATATAGGCAAAGACGCTTCAAGTATAGCTTTGACAGAGGTTGCTCAAGTACTGCGGTTATTTAATGTAGTGTGTGAAGTTGATCCGGGAGTTTTCTCAGTGAGCAAGAATAACGACCTTGTTATTTCAAGCACTTTTCAAAACTTTGCAACAAATACAAATTTGCCTTTAGTGTCTGTTGATCAAGAATTCAAATATGAGTTTTACAAAAATCGCTTTATCGAAAAATAAAAAATAATGTTCCTAAGACTTTACATCTGATCTGCTCGTTTTCCAAAGCTTGTTTCAGGTCTTAGAAGTTCTACAAAGTAATTATTCTCATAAATGGTTAGCTCTCAGCTATTTTTAATTGTTGCTCACTCTGGTCACCATTGAAATATTCGAAAATGGTCCGTCTATCATTAAAGGCATGTTGTGTCAGTGTTTGAACGTCTTACGGTACTTAAGCTTACCAACATTGCAGACTGGAAAGTGAACGAGATGACAACAAAGAACTGGAAAAAGAAGTCAAAAGTTTGCGCAAGGTAGAAACGTTCGGGCTTCAGACGTAGTTGTAATTTTGGTCTCACGTGTCTTTTTCAGAATGTATTCACCAAATTATATTTGTACGACAAAATTAAGTTTTTTGCAATAGAGAACTGTTTTTTGATCCTCTCACGGAGGCTCAGTGTGAGACACTTGTAATATACTAATTTACTAAAGGCTGTTGCAGCATTCTGTCAATGCCTTTGAACATCTTGATAATGGTGATGTTGCAACCTCTCCGGTGGTGTTGCGTTGATTGTGTGATTCACCACGAACGGGATGTGTGTGAAGAATAACACCATCATAAGTGTAGCGCGAGCAAGCAATAGTAAGAGAGATTGCGACGTGGCAGCTCTGCCGATATTAACGTGTGAACGATTGAACATGATGACTAGCGTACGCGAAGAGAGATTGCGAGCATGATCTCTATTGTTGCTTGCTGCCACG
>JGI24159J19872_10012020_pt1 | contig 11317 bp, 5 predicted proteins | sample Ectturendosymbi4_FD_19872 | JGI IMG/M metagenome (IMG submission 19872) | reverse complement strand
CCTTTCAATAAATGTAATCATCATTGTGGTATCATTTAAAATCCTGGATTTGTGCCCAATCGCTTTGTTTCAACAATTGTGAAACACCCTGTATAAACCAAACGCGCAATTGTGGCTTGAAACACACCCCAACAGTAATCACGCAGTTACATTAATGAATTTCTGCTTATCATATGATGGATTGTAAAGATATTATTTGCACTTCACAGAGTTTTGGGGTTACGCTATCAGAGTCGAAGACATCAACTAACGATCATTCAATGGAGTTTATACATGCAGTAAAATTACTCAGAGAAGTATGCGCACTGCCTTGTGCCAAAGAAAATGAAATTTACTGCAGTATCTCATTGAATCGTCGCCCATGCCAAACTAAACAAGCAAGACGTTTTCTGATATGCATTGAAGGTTTCCACAGTCAGCGCAAGGCAGAGTTTTCTGCGTGTATTTGGGTCACCTTCGGCGGAATTGCTGATTTACTGACTTGAGAATTGTTACCTTCTTGATTTTAATATGTTTTGGCAAATTAACCGCGAAAGGTGCGCTGCGTGTTGTTGATCGTCGCACTCCGCAGCGCAACATTCCGCAGTCGCCCAATCGCGATCGGAAGTGTGGTATATCCAAAAGAGCATGTTTTCCGGAACACCAGCCATTTGACTTCCACAAAAAATCACTCCTGAGTAGAGATACTCAAAAATTTGTTTTGTTTTCTTTAGTCCAGCGTATGCTTTCAGTTTTATTGAGTCATTGTGGTGCAGTCGATGGTAACTGGAGGAGTCATTACTTTTCCTGATGCATGATAGCAAGCCGGTATTATTTACTCGCATTTGACTTTCGTCGTTGCTTCGGTCGAAAGCTCTGCAAAAATTTGTATCTTCCTTGGTCACCTTCATCACCTTTTGCCGCTGGTATTTCGCAGTTTTTCCATCATCGCCGTAGCTGTTTGTGTTGTCAACGCCAAGATCACATTTGGAAACAGTGAAACAGCTGCTGCGCACTCGCAGCAGGGCAAAGAACCTTTCTCTGTTTGGTGAGAAGCACAGGGTGCTTAATGCTCTTGACACATCCATATCTCGTAGCTCGAAGGCTTTCATCTGCGCGCTGCCACAGAAACGGACCAGTGCAATCTCATGCAGACCCGCAGTCGCAGCACGAAAATCTGAACTGGTTGAAGGGACAGTTTTCAATCCGTGTTGATTTGCCATCACCATGGAAGAACCCGACTGTATATTGCGTTCTGTTACGTTTGAATCCTCAGCCGAAGGTGGAGCAGAATGCACAACTTCCATATCTGTGTAGTCAGCTTCAACTTCTGTGTAGACAAAGTCTTCGAGCATTGCTTCACCGGAGTTCTTCGCTTGTTTTCCATCCACTACCTCATTGGTTTGAAAGATTTTGTCAATTTTTTTGAGTGAATGCCGGTCTGCATGAGCTTTACGTTCTTGTATTTTGTGAAGTTGCATAGGGTCGCTAACTTTTCGCATGAACTCAGCTTGGATCGCAGCAGATATGCTGTTTATACTTTGAACTTCGTTGCTTGCGTGATGTCCATCCACTGAGTCTTCATTGGTACTGGAGCAAGCAACATCGTGTCGACAACTCAGGAATGCTTTTTGAATACTTTCTGTAAGAAGATGGCAATATCAATGAAATACTTCAAATCAGTTGCTGAAGTAGTTTTTACACTTTCTGTAGTCGATAAACCCTACACACACAAACTTTTTATGAACGAAAACAAAGGCATACTGTATATGCTCCTGATTCTAAGAACAACAACGCAAAAAAGAATAACAAAAACCTCTTCTAATATCTACTATAAATTCAATACGAAAAATGCTTAGAATTCCTGTGCTTATGTCTGACAGCATGGCAAGATTCCCTAAACTATTCGTTTACTTGTTTTGATTTGTTTCATGGTGTTGTGGAATGTGATATCAACCGCTGGTTTTTCATCGTATACCCGAAATCCTTTCAAAGATTGTCTTTTTCAGAGAAACTTCAAAAACAACATCATCAGTTAGTGGAGGTGGGCCTCAGGCCTATACTTCAGCAAGCTACCTTTTTGAAAGCGGTAGTTGCATCTATTCATCGAGCAATATCAACAGTAGTCAGTAGGGAGCTTTCAATAGATAATTCTTCCTTTACTTGCAAAATATTTTAATTGCGGTGAAAGAGCAGGTTGGAGAACATCTACAAGAGTCTAAAATCGAAATGCATAATTATATTGATCTTCACAGTGCACGGAGTTTACCAGTTACAACAGCAACAACAGCAGTTTGCATCACAAAGTCCTGATCACTTGCTGCTTGAAACCTGCACGTACGGCGCACTCCCAATAGACTTCGCTCGAGACGCTTATGACCGTTCATGGAGAACTCAATAACCAAGACTACTCCCCCTCCAGTACCAGATTCGTTGAAGCATATATCTCTAGTTTCACTATCTCTCCACCAGGATGCTACATGCCGCGCAAAGCATGGGTGCAACTTCAACGCTTACGTACAGGACACGGCCGGTTTAACGCAAACCTCTACAGAATGGGATGGGCTGATAATAAAAACTGTGTGTGCGGCGACATCCAATCTGCCAGCCATACCCTCCATCGCTGTACTGTTATGGCCTCTCCATGCAGTATCACCAAACCACCAACGAAGACCTGATTGAATATCTTCGCAATTCTTCCTTTTAGACCTAACTACATAGTCCTACCACCTGTCAGCTGTGTGTATACGACAGAAGAAGAACCAGTTTGCAAAATCTGATCCATTTACAAGTAGTTAAGCACTTTCCACGATTGTCTGTGCTGAGTGATAATCATAATTAAGTCATAAGTGAGGGGCCAGCGTTGCAAGATAATTTCTGCTAGTTTTTAAAATAACGGTTATTTGGAATTCATAAGTCATAAGCGCTCAGAATGAGCTTTGCGTTCACTAATGATAGAATGTCGCATGATTTCTGCGTAAGCTGAGCTTCATAAAGCCGGTTATTTCGTTATCTGTTTCTGGCATTTCAGCGTATGTTGTTGACAGAAATTTCAAATGCGTGAGTAGAGTCCCAATACTGTACATGGTTGATTTACATAACAGATGAGAAGGCAACGAGGGCAATTTACCCCTTAACTTAAAAGTTTGCAAGTTGGAAAGTGCTGATAAAATTGTGGCAAATAAGTTAAACATTTCAAAATCTTCCTTGATATTTTAGACCAGGGGTTCCCAATCTGTGGTACATGTACCGCCAAGGGTACATTTTACTATCTGAACTGGTAAATTTAAGGTTAGCAATAGAAGGGGCGAATATATTGATATCTTATTATTTGAAAATATTTATACGTATATCAGTGAATATTATTTTGAAATAGCATAAAATGATTATTGTTTATATGTCTGTGATTAGTCATGATAAAGTATATGGAAAAGAGTCAATCAAACGAGTATCAAGCATGTTCTAGTTTGGTACGGACTTGTACTCGCCTCGTCTTCTTTAACTTTTAGGGGTAGGTCTTCTACATGATCATCCGTCGAAATGCTGATGGGGTACGTGGTCAGAGAAAGGTTGGAAACCCCTGTCTTAGACTAATCAGACATCAATCACCAGCTTGTCAATTTGCCTTGATTTCCTCAGACGTTTAAAAACCCATTCGGAGTACTAATTTCATAACTGATGACTATTGTGGTAATTGTCTCTGTTTTAAGACAAATAGGCTACGAAAAATAGTAAATTATTTTCTTTCACGCGGCCTTGGATTTCATAAATTTTTTCGAACACGGCTGATGACAGATTTTACCTCCAAAATGCCTTTGACGCACGCAGGTTAGGCCCAGCCTTTTCATACATTTTTTCCCAAGTTTTATTTTCATTCACACTGGATAAGACAAGCTCCTGCACATTGCGTATAGAGGCTTACGAGTAGAGTGAATGATGTGGTTGAAAAGACATTGCGTTTAGGAGTTTGCTAAACATCCGTTCCCGGTAAGCCTATTGATTTATAAACTTTACATTATCGTGGCCAAATAATTACGCTGCGAAGGATTTTTTTTAATTAGGAGCGTACTTCAAGAGAACTCTAAAGAAAAGCTGTTTGAAATGTCTGTATTTTCAAAAATCAACGCCAACCATAGACATGGAAACGTCCTAGAAAAAGCTTGCTATAGTTTGTTACGCGAAGCGTATATATCTCCATAAAAGAAAGGGGAGAATTGTACTACGGTGTCCTCATAACCTCTTGGAAACATGTTTGTGGCCTGTTACTTTAAATTAAGTGTTCCTAACATGGGACCGTGAACCCGTCAGGGTCCATGAATGTGTTTTAGGGGGTCCGTAAACCAAAATCCAATCAAGAAAATCCGCTAGCTTTTATCCGCCCATTTGGGTCATTATAGCCCTGCTCAGGATAACTGGGTGGTCCACTAACCTGGGGCTTGTTTTTGTTGACTTCATATACTTAGAAAAATGTTAGAAACCTGTGTTTCCTTGACTTTTCCTGATTTTCAGAGACAAATGGAATGATGCGAGAGTTATTTTACAAAAAATGTCCCCGAAAACCTATAAATACAAAATTGGGGCACTATACTACCCTGGGTTGCCTGATGTGTAGTAAATTTTGTCCACGATACTACCTTAAAATTTCAAATTGATTTTAAGTGCAAAACGTTTTGCGGAAGATACGACATCGGAGATCGATTTCGTGAAGAGTAGATCTACACCATGACTTGATATGAAGAAAAAACGGATCTAAAACGCGCATGATGTTTTCTACGCACAATTACATATTCCCTCTGAAAAAGCAGTTATTTGGTGATGCAATGTGCAAAATTTGTATGTTATGTGTGTTTCGCTGCGCAGATAAGATTTTGTCGTCAAAGTGATAAAAATGGACGTCAGAAGTCAAAAACAGCTGGTCCGGAAATAACGGATGTCACATGTCCCAGGAAAACGTAATCAAATTTAGGGTTGTATTACGCCTTCATTCACCGACTCGTATAGCGTTTGAAGGTTTCCTGAGCAGGGTTTGAGTTCGGGGGTCCGCAAAAATTAAATAAGTGACTTGGGGCTCCACGAGCAAGAAAAGTTTGCTAAACACTGGCTAAAGGGTTTGACAGGAGGGCCACCTTCTTCGTTGTCCGTTGCTCATCTGATGTCAGTTCTAGTGGCTGTTTTTAACAAGCTGGCATTGGCTTTGACTCACTCCACTGAGTGATATTCATCATTTCAAATACAATCATTTTGCAATGTATGCCTAGTCAACGTAACAATCTAACAAGCAGGTAGGTTTTGTTATTTAAGGGCATAATTGTTTTGCCAAAATAATGTAAATGTGAAAGAACAAAAAATCAACACACTACAAAAATTGTGCAAAATCTAAGCTGTTTATTTTTCCAATAATCTATTGTTGGAAGATTGGTCACCAGCTTCGTTACAGAGAAATACGTCATTCCAACATCATAATGCAATCTATCTTCTTTTATTGTCATAAGAGTTCCGCCCCTTGGAGATGTTATTTTTGGTGGTACCCTTGAACAGTTTCTTCAAATTGAGAACAACACAAAAAACATTTGCGACAAAAACAGTTAAAATGATTTTGGCAAGAGATTAAGAATAGCTTCCTTTCCAAAGTGTTGTAATTATTTTTAATGTAGCCGCCTAGCCAACTGCAACACATTTGTTTGGTTGGAGTTATTAATAGTAACAGTAGCGTTTGGTACTATTCCTTACTTGCGTTATTTGAGACGGTTTCATCAGTACTGCAACAAAGATGATTGGAAACTTGAAAAAAATTCAATTTGATGTTCTGATACCATCTATGCTCTAGCTATGCAATGCATTGGCACATGTATTTTCACAGCTGTTTGCTATCTTCTTAGAAATACCAGTTAGATATGAAGTTTGATTCGTGGCCCTTAATTTTTATTGGTACCAAAGAGTCAAAAAACTGTAAATAGCACTGTTGTTACCACGAGCACATTCTTCTTGCTTGTATCTTTCACTTTTTGACATGGCTATGCCTGGCGAGAAATATAGCATAAAATTCTTAAACTTACCTGCAAAAGTATACCTTGACATACCGCATCGTGCTGATGTAGGCAATGTAGTCTTAGCGCTTGTTTTTGGACGAGTGAGATTTTGCTGCGATTCCCAGTGTATCGGCCAGTCATCATCATCAACATCAGATCGTGCCATTCTTTCAAAGTTCGTCGTAATCTTACGCACTAAGAACACGGAATGTATTAGAATGCATTTTTGAAAAACGATACTTGCAGCTTTGTGTCAGTTGCATGCTCTGCTTTTAAACCATCACTCCAAAGAGCGGTTCGTTTTTTAGATATAGCTAAAAACTTTCAACTAATCCGAAAAACGGTTGTTGGACACTGTCATGATTTGAATCTTATTTCTTGCCACAAAGACTGCAACATATGACAAATCTTGATTAAACATATATAGATTTTGATAACTGTCTAGAAATAGATGGTAAAAGCAAAAATTTAAATGCAATGCTTAAAAATTGAATTATGAGCAAAAAGAAAATTAAAATTGGAAGACTAATTCTTTGACACTCTTTCTGGAAATCAGATTGTTGGGGTAAAATTTAGGAAAACATGTTTTTATATACTGTATTACTATTTATTTGTTTTTATTCTAGTTTTTGGACGGAAACAACCTTGTGTGGCACACTTACCTTGCATATTCACAAAAATTTCAGCGTTGCTGTGGTGTTGCGCGAAACTGTAAATGAGTACATGCAGACGAGGCCAGTTATCAAGCAGTTACTCCCTGCAGAACACCTTTAATACATAAAAAAGCAAATAGGCAGTGACAGATGGCAGTTAACTTTATGGATAGGAATTTATTACAACGTTTTACTTTAAAGTCGTAAATGCACTGTTTCATGATCAAGCTCTGCAAGTAACTACTCTCTACAAGGGGGATAAACAAGGAATGATTCAGCAAATTTTGGGACGTGGATTCCACGTAATCCTACGCATCCTCAGTCCTGAACGCTGCACGCAGTGCTTACGGCTGAAACTTGAAAAGCTAAAGAAAGGCTAAAGAAAGGCTAAAGAAAGGCAAGGGAAAGGCTAAAAAGGCTAAAAAAGTCAGAAGAGTAGCTGAAAAAGGCTAAAGAAACGTTGAAAAGCTTACATTNTAGATAAAAATAGAAAGAATAAACCACTGTTCCGTTTACATCAACTAAAATACTTTGAAAGATACAAGCCATTTCCGCGCTTCATTAGCTCATCAATTCAAAACTTGTTTATTCAACAAACCAACTGCAACTTCCCCGTTGCTTACTCGCAAGAGCACCAGACAAACGGCATCCCGCATTAAAGGCGCCTAACTAACACGTTCTTCCCAAGTACTGACCACTCACTGATGTTGACCAGCTGATGGCAAAATATTTCTTTTGTACTTCCCTGGAGAAGTAGTTTAACGGAGCATCGCTTCGTTGACATATCATTCCGCACCACAAAAGCTAACATCCAACCTTACAAATGTAATCTGAAGCAAAAAGTTGCGAACTTCACACAAGTACATTTTTCTATTCTTTGTCAGATGACCAGCTTCGCTGCAGATTCTTAATGTTTGTTGTTAGCATGTCAGCAGCTTCTCCAGGAATCTATTATTTATTTTGATGCTTTGCGCAAGTACTAAAAGCCCGATCGCTGTGTGAACCTTTGGCGAGGATTGCACTGTAAGTTTGGCAGCAAGTTCGGGACATGCATTTGTTTGTATTTTTCGCACGTCTGTGCTAGTTGTCGCTCTGATGTGCAAAAACATGGATGAGATGGCATTTAAACCTCGTACTTTGATTACTTCATATAATAGCCTTCGCAGTAGGATTGTTGGCAAAATCAGTACGAAGTGGAAAAAATCACATTTACTTTCTTCCACATTAAGAACAGAGAAAAACAATCAGCTCCATTTTTCATTGGTACAAACTGATTTTTTCATCTAAACAAATGTATGCTATTCTTACACGCTACAAGAANACGAGGAGTGACTTTAGTTTTTGCATTGAGTGGTCCTTTTGCAATGTCGACATCGTTAGCTAAGCTTCTCAGCTAACTCCAGCAATATCGCCAATTNATTTCTTTTTCCAAGGCTATAACGCTTGGTTATTGCTAAGAATCAACAGTCACGGTTTGCAGTTAATTGTTTTCTATTTTTTCAGCATGAAGCTATTGAACGTATATCTTCCAGATTAAGGCCATGTTCCAACGTTTTTTGTTTTCTTTTGTCGTGGATCGGCATGTTGGTTTTTGCAAAGGGAAAAAGAAAAAATGGTTCCTGCAGAATTACCAACAACTTTTCCTTATTTATCGGCATTTATTCGCAGTTAGTGTGAGACAGTTGACACAATACCCTTAAACCATTAACACGTGTGGAGTAGTTTTATGCATTAACTGCACTTTTCTAGGTCACGAAACTGTAGATTTTTGAAGTGTACAGTGCATAATTCTGCTTAGCGTACTTTATGCCATTGGTTTGCTCTTAGTCAATCATTTCCAATACAGGATCTGCTGTTATTTGCAGGAACAGACTGCCAGCAGCATCTCTCGGCGGAAATGCTTCATTATTTTATTACTATTATGTGAGTACTTACTTGCACAGCTACAGCTTTAATTCCAACTCATTCGAAGCAGTTGGAATTTGCTTCCGGTTACTTGCGTGTGAGAAATGCGTTTAGCTGATCGATTGCAGACAGCAAGCTTGGCTTCACTGAAGTTGATGGATCAAGTCGCCTGCTAAATAACTTGTGAAGTGCGCATCAAGCACTCTTCGATTTCATCTCTATGACATGAGTACCAACAAAGGTTGATAATGATTGAAAACATCCAAAATGGCTGCATTCCAGCACTGTTATAAGTGTAGATGCGCAAATGCCCTTGGCCAGCTTGTTCGTTTCGCTCGCTTTTGGTTGTGCTTTCTTGTATCCACAGAAAGGGCGCCCTGGCTGCATGACATCACGAAGACAGCCAAGCAACTCTCAACCAGCCAAGCTACTTCATTCCACTTTACATTTCTGAACAATAAATCTTAAGCTCTTCACCACCAACGCTTTCCCATTGCGAAGAAGACGTTTGCCCAGTAATGAAGCACTCAAGGGTGCATTGGCTCGCCAAGCACACTCTGATGTGGTAAGCAGGCGTTTCTTTTACTTATACTAACCCGCTTACGTAGAATATCGATCTGCTTCGTGTACAATTNACTAATTGGTNTTCTAGTGCAAAAGCTGCCTTTGTGGTGAAACGTTTTTTATGACCGTAATGCGTTAGCACCAGCCTCATGAGTAATTTGCTTTCTGCAAAGATTTTCTGATGAAGAACGCCGGATCAGTGTTCCAACATTTGACAAGGAACAAGTCGGGACTTTTGCCGGAACTTTACTTCTAGCATCTGCTATGAACTACTACAGGTATGACATGTTGATACTTGATCATTGGCACGTAACCATGTTGGCTCCATTTAAAAACAAGTTTTCAGAGTGAACAAAACGTTTTTCCACATTTCTGTGTAGTGCACACTCCAGTATTGCAAGCGAAGCGCTATAAACTGTAAGCATTAACAGCATTTGTAGTAATTCTAAAACCTTCTCAAAGCTTGGATAAAAATTTCATCGTCAATGAACCTGACTTTTAAAAGCTGTCCCTGGTTCATTTTCGAAACTTTTGGAATTATTCGTGGTTTATTTTTAATGACAAATGGTTTCCTTTTACGTGTAAATGATTTTTGGCATAAAAACGTTTACTGACATTACTGCATAATACAACTAAAAACGTCTTCACATATCCTATTGCATTTTTTTGCATACACTAACTGAGAAGCTTTGTTAGTCCACTGCACTAACGGGTTGCGTTTAATGTCACGCACTGTATGTTTAATTGATCAGAAAATGGATGGTTATTAACTTGCTGAAAGTGGAAGGATAGACGTTTGAATAAAATCTCTTTTAGTTAATTGACTCCGTTTGAAACAATGCTCATTGAAGATCGGGCCTGATCTAGCGTCAACGCCAATAATTTGCGTTTTTTTTTCTTATCATTCTTCAGCATGCAAAGCTTATTGCGGTCAACTCATATCATCCAGTGTTAATGATTTTGAATCACCAGTGGCGGAAATGTGACTGGATTTCAGACAGCGCTCATCTTATGAATATTTACAAAGTATTTTGTTTTAAGTTACCGGAAAAGAAATAATATTCCCTCACTGACAAATTGCGATTAAAAGCATTTTTTAATTGGTCTGATCTTCACCAGTCCAACTTATGACTATCAACAGCTTTGTCTTGGCTTGTCAAAGCAGTTCATCATAAGAGATTGCTCTCAAAAGTTCTGGTGTTTCGAAGGTTCACAGTTAATTGCATGGTAACGTTTTTCTACAAGTCAGTACGACGGAAGGGATGCATAAGAAAAACGTTACAGTAGTCCAGTTTTAGAAACCTAAGCACAGAGTAATGACCCGCATTTAAAACAAGACTTGAGCCATCAGGTCAAAAAGTTGGTGAAACTTGGGCAGTGCTTTGAATTTGCTTGAAAGAATTAATATAACGTGTTTTTATTGAACGTACAGTGATGAACCAACTAGAGAATAATTAAAGCAACACCTCGGAAAGATGCTTGTGAACTTTGCTCTACCATATGTTCATTAGTGTTTGAACTGCTTTTGTATTGATCAAGCCCCTAGCATTAGGTGTGGTTATGTAAACATGTGTTTTAAACTGTTTTGTTTAGAAAAATTGTACATATGTGTGCTTTTCACATTGTGGGAGTTCGTAGTTAATATGAATATCCTTGCTGGAGGTTTTCGGGGAGTTGAAAAACCTTACGAAGTGGTGGTTTAGAATGGGAGGTGCAAGGCAAACGACACATATCGCGGGGTGCAGTAGGGTGGAAACGCGTGTATACAGCGTTCCCAGACTATTTTTTTGGTGTGGGAACGCGTCCCCACACCTCTTTGCACTGGTAACGTTACTTGAAGGTTAAGATTCTTCATTTTAATTTCTACGTGTAGCGCTTGGAGCAGCATAAATGAATAAATGACAAGTTATCTATTGTATAGCACCGTAGCATTGTTGTGTAATTACTGTTTGTGACATCACCAATGAGTGGATTGCGACAACTAAAGGAGCTTTTTGCATGTGAGGGCATTTGAGCGATATTTGGTGTTTAGAGTTTGGCTTTAACCTAAATCAAGGGTGTACTGGGGTGGGAACGCGTAGGAACAGCGTTCCCACACATCTTCTTTTAGCACTACACCCCTGCACATACAATGTCTGCTCGTACGTGAAACGGCAGAAGTAGTTTTGGAGCGATGTATTCCCAGTG
>JGI24159J19872_10012018_pt1 | contig 11317 bp, 3 predicted proteins | sample Ectturendosymbi4_FD_19872 | JGI IMG/M metagenome (IMG submission 19872) | reverse complement strand
TGCCGGGCTCTGCTCAATGTTATTAGGATGTTGAAAGGTACGTCCTGGGGTGCAGGTAAACGTCCATTACTTACTGTCTATAGGTCGCTGGTTAGATGTGTAACAGAGTGTAGTATGGAGGCCTATTTTTTCGCGTCTCCCAGTCTATTAAAACCATTACAAAAGATCCAAAATGATGCACTGCGCTTATGTACTGGAGCCCTGGTCAACGCTCCAGTGATTTGCCTTCATCACGCGTGCAGTGAGATGGGTTTGAATATTAAGCACAAGTTCCTGTGCCTGAAGTTTAAAGCCCATCTCTTGTCGTTCAGTGACCATCCAGCCCTGTCGTTAACTGAGGATTACTGGCAGGAACGTTTTCCTGAATCGCCTGGTTTCTGCTCTTTTAATATGTTCACCAAGACTGCGGTTGATCATTCTGTTTTCGCCGCCGCTCCAGTGCGCATCCCGAATATTTCTGCTTGGTCGATACGAAAACCTGTCATCGACCTCACTCTCTTACAGTTTGTCCGTCAGACGGCATCTGCATTCATTGCACCGGTTTTCTCTTCGCATTTGCACAATTTGAATGATCAGTTTGTTAAAATCTATGCAGACGGATCAAAAACCTCTGAACGAGCCGGTTGTGGTTGATACATAGCGGATAGGAAGCTACGATATTCTATTACAACAAACAAATTCTCCTCCTCCATCACCTCTGAACTCTTCGCCATTCTTCACACATTGTACCTGGCATACTCGTTAAAAATTAAGGTAGTTGTTGTCACAGACAGTCTCAGCTCATAACAATCAATCACTAATTGGAACTGGAAAAAGCATAGTTTTGCAAATAAAATTGCTCTCCTCTATTCCACACTCTCAGCATGGGAATACGAGGTCCGTTTCCTTTCGGTTCCGGGCCACCACAACATCCCAGGAAATTAAATTGCTGATCATTTGCAAAACTCTCCACGGCGAAACCATTACCCAATCCACCCAAATGTGTTCACTACAAACGGGTATATACCCGATTGAATTTTACTGATATGCTGCCATATCTGTACCTGGACTCTTTCCACGCGTGGGAAATTCAATACCAGACCGATATAAGAGGAAATGCACACAAAGTTATCTTTCCTACCCTGCTGCGGTCCACTCTGTCGACCTCTCCACTATAATCTTTCGTTTGTGCACAGGTCACTGTCACCTAAATCATATGTCACGTGTTGGTCTTCATCCTGACGGGCTCTGCGACCAGTGTGAAATACCAGAAACTGTAGAACACGTTATTGAAGTTTGTACTTAATTCACAGAAACGCGACGACGTCTGAAACACGAAGTCGAAGATCTTGGTATAAATTTTTCCACCCCAGATATCCTACGTAGCACAGCTGCTACGCAGCATGTGGAAGCTTTTGTGCGAGAGTCAGGCATACGCATATAGATTCTCTTTACTCCTGCCCTGTCACTGCAAGTCCTCGCAGTCATACAGTGCCATCCCCCTCATAATAAAGTCAGCACTTTTTATGTTATAATTGGCCAACTCAATGCTTTGAAGCAACACATAAAATCATATTCATTTGTGCAACAGCGTTTTGGCGTTCTAAGCGATTTNGATACGATCTGCGATGAAGATATCAAAATTGCAATTGAAAGACTTGTTAATAGTTATTCAACATATATCTTTCGAATTCTGTTCAGAATTCTGTCAGTTATTTGNTGGTACAAGGAACAGTCAAAAAAATACATCAGAACAGAGTCAAGAGGCATTGCTCAACATATTTTCAAATTGTTGCACACAAATGGAGTTTACTCTGCATTCCCAATTACCGAAGTAATTTTTAGAATGTACTTATCACTAATGTCTGCTAACTGCTCTGGAGAGCGTTCGTTTTCACAGCTTGCTCGAAGTAAGAATGTGCAGCGATTTCCCATGAGTCAGGACCGCCTTGGTGTACTGGCACTTCTTTGCATTGAAAAAAAGCTGCTACATGAAACTGATTTTAGCTCAGTTATCGATGAATTTACTACGATAAAATCAAGAAAAGTTACAATTTAATTTATTAGGCACTACTTATGTAAGTACATCGAGTAACATTTTTAGTTTGAACTTCTAATTACTAAATTTTGCTAAGAAATAAATGTTTACTAATAAAGCTTTTTTGTTTTTATTTACTCTTATCATTAGTTCAGGCCATACTTGAAATATGCCTTGAGGCCAGGAAAGCCTTAATTCGGAACTGATTTGAAGTACAAGATTTTTAAATTGCTATGCTTTTATATTTAATATTGACGATTTCCAGTGCATTAGCAAATATTGGTTGAATCAAAAGCGTTCAATAATTTTTAAAACCTTCTTGAACGTATGATGAAGATATCTGACTTACTCATCGCAGAATTAGCATAGTAACGTGTCTTCAAAAATGTATTACTTAGCAACCAATTTGTTCCAGAAAAAGTAGCCATTATAGCACCACATTGTTTACGGATTTGTACAACTTATACACATCGGCAGTTTTTATGAGAACCAAATGAAACACCTTGTACTCTTCCGTCGCTTATAACCTGGGACAATCGAAGCGAATCGAAACATTGCACTCTGCACACTGCACTGTTGTCGGAGCGCGTTGGATTCAGAAATCCGAATCCAACAAATCATTGAGGCGTGACCGTGAGTGTCGCACCGAGCTGTTTGAGCGTGCATTTTTCGAACCATGTCCAATTCAGCAAATCCAATCCAAAAAGCAAAGCCGATTATAATGAGCTAAAGCGGGAAAGAGGTTTAATTGTATGTGTGCAGTATTCCGTAGCGTTTACTTGCTTGATGCTGAAAGTATCACCGTGGAACAGATTAGCCTATTCNCAGTTGCAAAAGTATACTGTAACATCAAGAGATGGCCTTTTAAGACATTTCAATAGGCTGTCTGCGACGCTGTTTTCTTGATCTCATCGCCCAGTATTTCTCTACGATTTTCAATACCGACTGCTATTTTTCTGTCTACACTAAATTGAATCACGTCTCGGTGATTCCAACAACCTACAAGTATCACGCCTCAGTATTGGAAGCAGCCAGGAACGCCGGAAANCGGGGNCGTTTCCCCCTGACTTTTCAAAAGGANGGAAACGGGGTGGAGGNGCCTTTTCATAACAGGATCATGGGCAATTTCATATTTAATTAAGATCGACTTGAAACAAATTTATTGCAGGTATTCGCACACCCAGAAAATTCAGAATGGTTTTCTATAATTTCTGTTATTATTTTTTAAATCAGCGTTTCAGAAACAAGAATAATTGGCAAATATTTTTATTTCTGATAGGTTTCCATTGTCCTCAACTCTTTTACTGCCCCCCTGCCCTTTTGCTGTTTCGGCGTCCCTGGAATCAGCTTTCAGCTATTCCGCAGATTTCGCAATACCATCAGCCAATCGTGCGAAGCAAACCGAGTCTTCGCTGTGTGAAATGCGAGCCAACATCGCGTTATCAAGTGAGTTCCAGTTGGTCGGTCAAGGATGACGAATCGCCCACGCGTGAATCCTACGTCAATCCGACAACAGCGCAGTGACGGTGCTGTCAACTGCCCAAAGAGCTTGATTCACTTCTTGCTGGGTAGAAATTTGAAACTCCCGTGCCTAGGCATCAGGAGTATGCCTGTTTTAAAAAAATTCTTCCCGTTGTTAGTCCGGGAAAACACAATGAGAGCTAGATTTTACAAAAATACCTGTTCTTATAGTGTGCTTTTTCCAGCAAATGTAGAATGAATAGATGGCTATAAACACACCCAAGCCGATTGCTGCTCCTTTGTAGGGCCTGCACACAGATTTAGTCCATATTAGAGTGTTAATGCTTTCCAAAGCCACAAGAAAAAAACTAATGCACACTTTTTGAAATACCTCGAATATCACATGACAGTCGGGAATTTCGCTTCAATTTCTGTCGAACGTAAGGTTTTTGCACAAGCGGTTGTTTCATTTGTCCTATTACATTAGTTAAGATTAAACCACTCTGTTTCATACATCAACTGGAGCATGCAGCTTACTTTTTCTAAATGTGATAAAAAAACTACGAAACGCTTTACGTTGCTCTCAAGCACTGAACATTTCAATGATGTTGCTGTAGCCCTCGCTGCAAATTCATCAACAGTCGTGTAGCTGCACCGTGTAAATAAAATTTTGTTGAAGCGCTGGCTTAAATGACAAGCATCGCTGCGACAAATATTACCAGTTCGGCGCCGATTTCTCAGTTACCTGTGAAAGTTGGAATGATTTCTATTAAGTGAATCAAGTACGAATGAATGAAAACTTGATTCATGTCGGCTTACTTGAAATAAGATCATCACATAAACTGGAGCTTACACCGAACCTATACTGGCGTTTATTTCGAAATGAAAGAACGTTTCTCAACTGAACTAATTTTCGGCTTGGAATTTGATGGATCGATGCATGCGACTTAACGTGAATGTTCAGGAATTCACCAGAAATCCTTGGGTAAAAGTCCAATTATTATAACAATTTTAGATCTTTTCAGTTTATGTTAACGCTTCTATTAAGAAGCACGGAATTCATGGCGACATGGAAAAAACTGATAGACCCAGCAATGCTTCACGTAGTGTTAATCACACGCAGTTAGAAGAACTGCCTACAACTTTCTGTTTCGGATATGCCAGGACTTCAGTAAACGGTAATTCAAATCAGGCTGTACTGGCGGTAGAACACAAAAACAAGTTAAAAACCTGGCCAACGTTTCGATAGTTGATAGAACTATCTTCGTCAGGGCGAACACGTAATGCTGGGAGATTCAAGCACGGACGTCATAAAATGTGATCACTCCAGGTGGCAACGTACTGATAAGAACTCGGAGGTGGGGAACGTTGATTGAAAGATAATAAGACGTTAAAAAAGCAAATAATGAGAACCTCGCGGTGGACAGCCGAAGAGAAAATGATTTAGATACATAGATTATGTACTGTACATTATGTTAGTATTAACTGGTAAATGTCAGGGAACAAATCTGATTTTTTTCATGTATTATTTCTTCATCACTGTTTATGTGAACAAATGAATAAACCAGCGTGTTTGATAGTTTTTTCGAAGTCCAAAATTTTGCATTTCCAGGAACACTCTATGATCTAAACCAGCTATGCCCAACCCGCGGCCCAGTCGAAGGTTTTGTGCGGTCCAATTTAGGTTTTCGCTCTAATATAAGCAGACTATACATACTGCAAACCTGTCCTTAATTTGGTAATCTTAAATTTGAAATTTTCGAGGCAGGTGGTCCCAGAGTCATTTTATCACATCTGTACTGCATGCTGGCAGGTTTCCATATGTTCACTGACACCTTAGTGCAAAACTTTTTACTAGTTTTCTGATTTCTACCCTTGCTCCATTGGCACATTTATGAGTGGTTAAAAGGTGTCAAACAGTCGTTACCACTGCAGTTAGAATTCGAACATTTCAGTACTTTGGTTTTAACTCATCTTAGTTTGCTAAGATCAAAGCAAGCGATTCAATGTGGGGCCCTCATATCTTATTCAATGTGCGGTCCTGGTTAAGATAGTGACATAATTTTTGGCTCAGTGGGCAATTTCGGATGGACATAGCTGATCTAAACTAAATGGAGCTTTTGTTGGGTTAGGGCACGTTTGTAAAAACTGTTTTTTTGATGTCAGTTTTATGTTCTTTTTAGCGGATTTCTTGGCGTCTTTCGGCTTCTCTTATGTATCGTTTGTTGCAATTACTGCATGGAATGGAATAAACAACGCCTTGTGAAAACAATATTCAGGGGGTGTTTGATAGAAGTGAGAAGGTTGCTCAGCTTTCTAAGAGGTTTTGATGCGACATGTATTTTGTGGGTTGTCAAGCACCGTTTAAATTTTCTCAGTATGCCCTGGAAGATGAGGTAGTATGGCCAAGGGCGTACACAAAAGGTGGTTGGGGTTAAATCCCCGCTTGAGCTGGACATTTTACGAAAACTCTATTACCTTCGCAAGGAGACTAAGTGTTTTCGCATACTTTTTGCTTGTCAATTTGTAGACTTAATGCAAATACCACAGAATGAATTTGTATGCAAATTTCAGGGAACATTGTAAATGGGCCAAAAAGTAATAACTAATCTGGGTTATCGTCTGCATCCAGAAACTATCTCACCACTTTTTGCAGACCTTTCGTCCANTACGCATTGTTCCGCTATAGTTCGCTTCATCCAAAACAATTGTATTTGTTTTNTCCGCTATGGCTGAGCAGCACAAGTGCTAATCGCATTGGCTACATTACCAATTTCTGTAACATGATAGAACTGTTGCACGAGTTCAAAAACGGCAGTCGTCAACAAAGAAGCATTCAGGCACTTGATACTGTCTCACCAGAGAAAAAGAAAACTAAAAGTTTGCTAGACTTCTATACATAACAGAGCATCGAAAGTTTTCTTGCGTACTTTATGCGTATTCTCAATTCTTGTGCAGTTTAGCAAGAATCGATCTTGCAACTCGGGGTGTTGGTCAGAACAAGGGCGTACGCATGGGGCGGGGTAGGTTAATTCCCCCTCTTTGAGCTTAGGAAAACTCTATTATCTAGAACTGTTGCACGAGNTCAAAAACGGCAGTCGTCAACAAAGAAGCATTCAGGCACTTGATACTGTCTCACCAGAGAAAAAGAAAACTAAAAGTTTGCTAGACTTCTATACATAACAGAGCATCGAAAGTTCTCCTGCGTTTTTTATGCGCATTCTCAATTCTTGTGTAGTTTAGCAAGAATCGATCTTGCAAACCGGGGTGTTGGTCAGAACAAGGGCGTACGCATGGGGGGTTGGGGTAACTTCCCCCCTTGAGCTTAGGAAAACTTTATTATCCGGGCAAAAGAGATTGTTTTCGCATACTTTTTGCTTGTTAATTTGTCGACTTTATGCAAATACCATGGAATGAATTTGCATGCAAATTTCAAGGAACATTGTAAATGGACCAAAAAGTAATTGTTCCGACACTTTGCCTGATAGTATTCTTAAAGCGGATAATAAGATAACAAGCAGAAGGAAGTCAAGTAAAGGATAAATTTCACTCCTTTTTTAGGACATTATGATTGACAGCTGGGAAGTTTACGCTTTTACTGTTCATAATGTTAGTCTATTTACGTGATGTAAAAAGTGGTCGCAATCCCAGTCGAAACTATGGCCACTTTGGGCCGCATGTTTCTTTAAAGCTGTTTTTTTCTGTTTTTTTAATGCTTGTTGATTTGCTAGCTCAACACTCAGTTTATCCCATTATTGATGGCAATTTACTGCATATATTCACACTATTCACTGCTTTACTTCACAAAGTAACGTTTTGTGCATTTTCTGTGCAGGTTTTAGGCTGTTTTATTGCGTTGTTTCACATTGTCACCTCCCGGCGTTTCATTTTATACATCTTAACTCCCACGTTCACTGTTGCATACTGTCACTCATTTCCTATAGCGTGATGGTCGGTTGGTCGGTTTTGCGCTGCTTGTCTTTGTACGTCACACTGCTCATTGTTTTTTGTTGTTGGTAAATTGCATGCTATGTACCGTTGTTAAAAAACATTGTCCTGAGGAAGTATGGATGGTCGAAACATTGGCTAAATATTAAAAATAATCGCCAAAAAAATACGAACTTATCTGCTTGTAAAATACTGTTGCTGGCCCAAATTTTTGGGAGGGGTCAAGTCAAAGATTTGGCCCCTCCCAAAATTTTGGGCTGGCCACGCCACTCTCGCTAAGGGAGGAATTTTCAAATGGTGAAAGGCTATTCCTTCAAGAAGAAAAATAAGGACTTTCATTAATTATTATTTTAGCAATAGCTGATATTCTAAAAAATTATAACACAGTTTAGTTTTCTGGCTTGTGCATATAGTGGAATAACTACACGATAGAATCTAGGTTAAGCACTACTGTCATAAAGGCATATCAAAGGTAGGCGAAGGCCTAAGCATAACTGACGGAAGTTCAAATTAGCTAATCTGTACAAACCAATAGTTGTGTTGAGAAGAGCAGCATCTTGAAGTTTCACTGAAGTTAGGGACAGTGCAGCAAATGTTGTCGCTTGGATCACATGGTGTTTTGCCACAGACTAACGCTGAACGAAAATATTTGCATTAGCCTTGCAAGCATCCCACACCTTTAAAAAAAGTTTAAACATAGAAGCAGTTGTTGATCCAAACATATACAGCAAGAAGGTAAGGACTCATTCAAAGGTGCACGAAAAAGATTGTCATGGCAGATTGTATTCTCAACAAAAGGTAGGTTTAAGATACAGAAGTGAGCTCGAAATTTTCTTTCCGGCTTCAACTTTTAATCCAACGTTTGCTTTTTTGTTGGTTCCTTGAATTGTATTTTAACTGTAACCGTAGCTTCTATCTAAACTGTAAGTGTAGATGTTATCTGCTATTTCAGATATAGGCGTAGTCAGGGAGGCACAGGGGGCCATGCCCCCCAAATTTGTAACATACATGGTCAGTTTGTGCTTTGAAAGGCGGCATCCCAAACAAAATACTGTTACTCGCCTAAAATCAAACATTTTGGTCCCCCAAAAAAATTTTAGGTTGGCTATGCCACTGATTTCAAATATAATCCAGATATAATCGCAAAACTAGTGAGTTTTCATTATGTAGGCTGTTTTCAGAAAACGTTTCGAGCAAAAACTCAATGACCACGAATTTACTGTGTGAAACGCATCACCACATTTCAGCCCAATGATGAAAAATAGCAGCTGAAGTTTTCCACGAAATCCAATCTTTTGTTTCCATTTTATTTAAATTATAAAACTCTCTACAATATTAAAACTAATTTTCAGGCAGTGTTACAACATTCATGAAAGGAACAATTGATTGCAACACTCTTGGTACTATTCTAGATCCTTTTATCTGACGTTTGTAATAAAACTGAACAAAGTGTTCTGCTAATGCTATGATGGCACTAGTTTCGAAAATTCGTTTCACTCTGTTTCACGATGAAAAACTTGAAACTCTAAAAGTTGCTCTTGAAGCATAAGTTTCTTTTGACGTCCGCAAAAATGTAAATGATAGTTTGTTGCTGTAAGAAGAAAAGCCATTTAAACAAATTGTTCCACTTCATCTGAGATCATTCTTGGTGCTGCTGCACAGGTGTTCCATGCAATGGTCGTTTTATAATTAACTGAACCAGAACAAATAGTTATTCATCAAAGCGCCAATATGAGTTTTAAATCATTTGCATGTTGGGTTGCTGCTGTTATTCACCGATTTTCAGAAATTTTCAGGAAACTTTAAGCAGAAGACATATGACGCATAACATAACAACATTTTTAATCTCTCAACACTTATTCCTTGTCTCCGTTAGCCTCACATGGATGCAGTGGAAGTGAAAACGTTTCTCGGTGAAGGATCATCCGCTGTCGCGCATGGAGCGAATAATCTTTCACCGAAATGATTTAGTTTTGACATAAGATAATTTAATCATGACATAGTTTAATCACGTCTCACTTAATCGTAAAAGTCTGCTGCTTTATTGCGCTCGACACTTGTCGTCAAAACCTTCTGCACACATTTAAACCACGTTACGCTGCATGTGCGACCATGATTCACGTAGCAAACTCTCCTTAGGATCTGTATCTTATCCAAGATTTCATACAAAGCTAAAATAATTCATTAGAAAAAACAAAAATTATATGTATCGTAGCTTGCGTTTTCCAACTTTTACTGAGAAAACCTTAATATTTTGACAGATTCTTTTAGGCGGTTCTCGGAGTGTCTATTCTAGAGGTAGTTGACAATAGTAGCCATCGAGTCATTCGAAAGGTTTCCAAAGATTTGAGTAGTTCTCGTAGCTGGTCTTGTTGAACAAATACTTTCGTTTTTCAATGATTAGTCGCGTCGCTGCATTTTATTAATTAATGTTCCTATAAGCTGCTCACTGCATTTATTTCATTTAGCCCAATAAAGCATATTTGTGCTGAACGAATATATATCATCATCAATGTAAAGCGCACTGGGGGGTCGGCAAGACCCGGTGCCCGTCTGTGACGAAATCGTGAGCGGGACCATGCGGAACTAATGCTACATTGGTCCAAAAGTGGCTGGAACGACTGAAATAAGGAACACAATGCGGGTACCTTTGACTACCATAATCCTTACAGGTCGGTGAAATCGTATTGTGGCAAAGCAAGCCCAGATCTCTCACTGAATCAGTGCGATGATACCTACGAGTTGCAATAAATTTGCATGTGCCAAACATTCATTATTTTGTTGAGGGCCGGTCCGTAAAGTAAACCCAGGCTGAAACCGCAGTGCGAAATAGGTTGCCGACCCCTGAATTAACATGCAAAATTTCTGTCAGTACTTTACGCCAATTTGAACAACTTTTGCAAACGTGCTTCTCTTGGCAAATGGATACAAAAGTTAGCATTTGTTTCTGAAGTATTCGCAATTGTGGATAATTTTGCTTTTCGTTATTATTGCTTTTTTAATTTCCATTTAAAGAGCCTAACATTTTATGGTAAAGAAGTAAAAAGTTGTCTTGATGCAAGGTTTGAAACAGTTTGGTGTGTCAAACTCCATACATTGATACGTCAGTTCTAACTAGGTAAGAAGAGATTTGATTTGTTTTAGTAATCTAAAAACATCGGCTGGCAAACTTGTCGTGATGTTAATTGTGTTTGCAGCAAATGCTTATGAGAACTTACCAGAAGATTCTTTTGCAAATCTCAGGACTATGACAGTTAAGATCAATGAACTCAATCCAGTAAACATCCTGACGAAGTAGGTCCTGTTCAAATGGACTAAATATTTTACAGTTTATATCTCCAGCAAAATAGGGTCATGCTGGAGTAGTTTTTCTAACTGCTAAAAAAAAAGACATGTTAAACATTACTTTATGCTGAATATGCTTCAAGAAGACTTACTTTTGCTTGGATTAATAATTTTTGTTTGCCCAGCAGTTGTATTTTCAATGATTTTTGTTAAGTAAAACTCGATGCATTTACTGCGAAACTCTGGAGACACACGAAAATGAATGTAGCATTGCAGCCGTTATGTAGTACGTTTAATTTCCAAAATGAATAAAAAATAATGTTCCGAATTTCTGTGCATTTCCAGGAATGAAGAACTCTCTTTGGTGTTGGTGGCAATACTCCATTCCTTGGTAGCTCAGTATGAAACTGTATTGTAAAGATGAGCAAAATTCTAAATAACTTTTCTGTAGCAGACTATGCCAAATGATTTTGTTCAAATATCCTGTAACCCACACGACACGTTTGTTTAAATCAGGGGTTCCCAACCTTTTTTGCTGCTCGTACCCCTTTGTCAGGTCAGAGCATTCTTAGTACCCCCCAAAAAATTCTGAGATATATATTGCTC
>JGI24159J19872_10012017_pt1 | contig 11317 bp, 6 predicted proteins | sample Ectturendosymbi4_FD_19872 | JGI IMG/M metagenome (IMG submission 19872) | reverse complement strand
GTACAATGTTGGTGAAAAACTAAGAAAATAAACATCAATATCCTGATCGCTAAGGGGGGTGCTTGAGCACCTTCAGCACCCCCCCTGGCTGCGCCTTTGTGCGGGTAGACCTAGTTTTAGTGTTACAGTTCAGAATAGTAGTTAGGTTTACTGTAAGTTTTCCCGGAAAATTTGGCGGGAAATCTTTGGCGAGCTTTGTGTAGTGTTTGTAAAAACTTACCAGTGTTCACTGACTAAAAAATGCCATATTAAGAAAAGAATCAGACAGGTCTATGTTTGAATACAACTAAACTTTTGGGATTTCACATGCGCTACATATGCTTTTAAAGCTGGGGCCCCTTTCTCACAGTCTTCCACACAATGGTATTCTGCAAGAAGCTTCATTCTTTGACCGTGAAGAAAACTATTATTTGATATAAATTTTTGCTCTTACTCGATAGGGTCTTTCCAGAATTTTTTGTAACAAATTTTAACTCACAGTCTTTAAAAGGTACTGAAACTGGTTTGAAGCGTTTTCTTATTTACACATTAGAGATGCTGGTCAGGGCCTTGTGAAGACAGAGTAAGCTACTTACACATTGCGGTGGCAGTTTGGGGCTCTTTTGAAGCAGAGTACCTACACATTGCAGTTGCTGTTGGGGGCCCCTTTGAAAGCAGAATGCTTATATATTACAGTTGCTTTGGGTCCGTTTGAAAGCAAGATATTTACACATTACAATTGCTGTTGGGGGTCCCTTTCAAAGCAAAGTACTGATACATTGCAGTTGTTGTGGGGCGCCTTTGAAAGCAAGGTAGGCTCTACTTACACATTAAAGTTGCTATTGAGAGGCCCCTTTGAAAGCGCAGTGCTTACACATTGCAGTTGCTGTTGGAGGACCTTTGAAAGCAGAGATAGCCTACTTACACATTAAAGTTGCTGTTGGGGCCTCTTTGGAAGGCAGAGTGCTGAATTATGATGTGGTTCGGAAAATATTATAAGAGCGGATTATAAGTTTTTAACCAAAAATGAGGAATATTTACCGCGAAACACCTTGAGGGGGCCCCTAAGAAGAGGGGGCCTGAGACAAGTGTCTCGCTTGTCTCCCCTTAATAAACTGTTTATTTCGCACGCAAAGTAAAAATGCGTCAAGTTTTGGGAATTCACATTTGAAGTTCAAGCAAAGTGTAAGCAACAACAGCATTCAGTCTAAACTTCTCATTTTCTTGCGATCGCCAGAGGTAAAGCTTAATCCATGTACTTTAGCCAACCACAAAACAACTCTAATCGGGTTTGAAGTTTTCAATTGAAAAACAGGAACGTTTTTGTTCAGCTGCACGTCCTTAATCGGCAGGGTAGCATGTATAAAATATTGCTTCGACCGGAAGTGGCAAACGTTTTCAACATGGGTGAAGTTTATGATTTTACATATAATTGGGAATTGTTGAAGTCTTTCTTCCACAAAATCGTTACGCCGCCTGCTAACTCATCATTTGTTTGCAAACTTGCGCTGAACTATTTCAGTTATTATATCCATTTCAAAATTTTGTGACTAATATCAGACACAAAACAAAACTAAGCAGCGGGGCACTGCTTGCCAATGCCTGCGAAGCTATTTCGTTGTAAAAAGTGAGTATGATTTGAAAATAACTACTTAACTTTTCTCAGTTGCAATACAATTGTTTATCATTTCAAGTCACAATAAATTCTTGTCACGGGTAATTAAAGTACACCTGCAGTCGTCAAGAACTTACAGTAACATACTCGACTACGTTCACTCACAGACACTTCTTCCATTTTTGCATGTAGCATAATTTTTTAGAGTATCACCACTGCTGAAAAGTAGCTGAATTGAAAATTGCATTTGTTTGGACCCTACTACTAGTAAAGCTGTGTTGGAGAAATACAGTAGTTCTCTTATTTGGAACGCGTACCACATTTTCTCACGGTTTTTTACATGCAGTGTATTCCCTCTAATGCCATTTGTGCACATGCTCTTGCTGATCAAGCGATTACGTCCAACTCGTCGCACCGAAAGATATACAGTACAATTGCTGTCAAGAAGAGACTTGGTTTCCCACCCTATTTTAAGCGGATCTATACCAGGGGCGTAACGAGGGGGGCAAGGGGGGCGCAATTCCCCGGGCGCCGAGCCACTATGGTGGCGCCAAATCACTGTGGGGGGCGTCGAATGGTTGCGGGAGGCGCTGAAACGTTCCAACAATGTCACAAGTGCTTTCTTCAATACAGTATATTTGCTTCCGAAAGACCTCAGTTTCGAACATGGGGGCGCCAAACTTGTTTCATGCCCCGGGCGCTATCTAAAGTCGTTACGCCCCTGGCTCTATGCATCTCGTTTTGCAGTCATCACATTCACTTTGCGAAATGGGCAAAAGCGCTGTCACTGTTAGCAGTCTTTTCAAGGCAAAGAAAAACTGTTATCGTAGCCTAATGCAAAAGCCTTCTTTCTAGGCAACGTTTAAGAATTTCGCTAAAATCCAGGAAAGAATCACCTAGGAAACATTTATGCATCTCTTAAGACTTCCTCTAACTTATATGTCCAAAGACAACTTACTGCGTAAACTTGAGATGCTCAATAATTTCTTAAATGGTGGAGTGCATAGTAGCCAGATTATGAAAGACTAATGTTAGTTTTCATTACGTTGCGAGTCAGATTAACTTGTCTCTCAGGGCACGTCCTGCCAAATGGTGGTAAGTGATCTACCTCTACTTTGGAGGGGAGACTTCTTTAATGCACTAGATAGAATTGAGGTTGCAGGTCAAGCTAAGTCCCTGAGCTGAGTTATTATTGCCACATTCATCTTCTGTCCAATTTTGGATGGCAAAGAATCTTAAGCGGCCAGGATCATAAGCACTCAAATCCGTGAAATCTACTTACATTGCTAATAAGCATGTTTGCAAATTGATGGCAATGGTCAAGTTTCAAAGCAACAAAAATGCTTAAAAATGTCACTATTTTTCTTTACTTTTCCTGTATCTCCTTCCAGCAACAACAAAAATAAAAAGTGATACTTTTAATTTGGCTCGATTTAACTGACACAAATCCATTATGAAAAATCGAAATATTTGCAATAACGATAAAACACCACGAATTTCTTGTACCTTTGACAAAATAGACAACGTTATTGAAAATTTTGACAACGGCTTTATTTCAATTTTGTGCAATTTTTGAAAAAACTGCGCATGTTCTAATGCACGTGAAAATCCTGACATGTTGCATCAACGAGATTTGAAGAGAGAGTCAAAAAATTTCAAGAAACATTTTGGTCCGTTTTGAAAAAAGGCCTGTCGTTCTTGAAAATTTGATAGTAAATGTCCATGCCGTATCTGGCTGCTTGCTCTAACTGAAGATCTGTTAGTGTTGCAAAGAATTAATAAGTTTAAAAAACACAATAAAGATCAGTAACGCTCCAGCCTCCAAAATATTCAAATCAATATTAAAAAGCTTCTATACAGTTTTTATATTAGATGAGTCATATTCCAGATATTCCTTTGTCAACCAATTGCTTCTTCAACTCATTTAGACAATATTGTGGTTGTCCTGAAAACTTTTAGTAAACGTTTACACAATTTTGTCGTTACTGTCAAGAAGTGGAATTATTTCAGAAAGAATGAAAGAAAAGTACAAACAGTTAGTGATCAAAAGTCAACTATAACAAAGTTGTGTCAATATGTAAGATGTAATTCCAACTACAATATCATATGTCCCCAAAAGATTACACACTACTGCCAAGATAAAGATAAAATGTTAGCAAATATTCAAATGGCTGATGTTTCTATATTTTATTACTCAACATTTCCAATGCCATAAGTGTCTTCTGAAATAACAGCTTCATGCAAAAAATCCTTATACTCCGGCCAACTGCATGCGCTCCGTTTCTGGCTGCACTTCATTGCCTACCTCTTTCTTCCTAGCAAACAAACACGCACTTGTTGTATTGTATCAAAAACGAAGTTAACAACTCGACAGCAAACAATTCTACAAATCTGCTGGAATCCAAAGTATACAGTATGTATTGTGCCTTAACGTATGGCCGGCTGCTTGGTGGAACATATTAGGCACATGGAACAAAGAGACGAAATCGCTTTCTTTAATAGTTTCTACCGGATTTCCGCCACTGTCTCTTCATCTTTACCTTTTAAATTTTTCCCTGCTGTGATCACTCCTCTTTTATATTTCATAATTGTTGTTCACACTTTGAAACGATTTTTATTTTTTTACCACCACTCTTATGTCTGCTCTTGTAAGGTTTTAAATACATTGCTGAAGCACGCGTAAGCCTTGAAGCATTTAATTACCTAGCATTTAGAAAGTTTTGCACATACGTTTTTAAGATGCAGTTTCGACATCGTTTCATCTGAACACTAAATAACAAACATTGAATGGTTTTGGTGAACTATAGCCCAAATGAATATGTAATGTGTTTATTTTGCCATCAAGACACCACAAGGGCGACGCAGCCGAATCTGCTTGCCAAGTATACTTGGAAGCAGGGTTGCGGAGTCGGCGTCGGCGTTGCAAGGAGTCGAAGGTTTTCGGGTGGAGTCAGATTCCTAAGAACAGTAGGAGTCGGAGTCGGTATCGGATTTTTTGACGTCCAAATTGAATCACTTTTTACATCGCGCTCCTAAGTTAGGAATTCCTGTTTAAATGGTACAATTGCTTTTGAAAATCTTACAGCCGCGCCGGCCACTACAGTGGCCAGTAAACCTATGAACGATCGCACTCCTAAGTTAAAAATTCCTGTTGAAATGGTGCAATTTCTTTTGTAACTATTACGCCCGCGCCGGCTACTGCAGTGGCCGGTAAAACTTTGAAACAGAGAATTCTTGCTTTGTACCACGATTTCTATTGATTGCTAGTTGCTACAAATCGTTGACAACCAACCTTCATTCACATTTTGTTAAAGAATCGGAATTGGAGTCGGAGTCGGTGTCGGATTCGAACATTTTGGAAAGACCGGAGTTGGAGTCGCAGTTGGACATTTCACCTCCGAGTCCGCAACCCTGCTTGGTCGATTTCGCGTCAGTAACGCATCCTCGGTCCAGTAAATTGCAATAAAAAAGCTTACAGGTGCAGTGATGAAAAAGACTAAAGCAAGACTTAGAGAAAGTACGCACACTACAGTGACAAGCACATGCTATACATATGTTGTTGTTTTTCATGAAAATATTAAACAGGTTTAAGTTTAAAATATGCACAAAGCGTTTCGGTGCCGCGTTTTGAAAAGTCAGAGCTGTATGTCTCAATTTTCCTCAAATACCTCATTTCAGTGTCTAAGAGTATGTTATTCAGTAAAACGTTTGTGGTTTATGCTTTAATTTAAAACCTTGATCTTGGGTGAATCTTCAAGCTAAACAGCCTGTAATGATACGAAATGCCAGAAGACATATTTTCGACCTTTGTGCATGGTCTCATCAGTGAGCACAGAGTTAACACCTGCACAACGACTACCACTGTAAAGCATATCGATTGTATTGAAAGGTGACAACTAACAGGTAATCTTTCTGACAAACCTATCGTGAAAGCGATATTTTGCAGAATGTGTTAGAAAAAGTAACTATCGTACGGGGCTGCTTTTCACAGAGAGCGAGTGAGTTAGAGAGCTCTACGCTTATCATAGGTTTAGAGCAGATTTTCTCAACTGGGGCCCCGCCGGCCCCCGTTAGGGGCTACGGAGTGGTTCTCCGGGGGCCGGCCACGAGCAGAGGCCTTCACTAAATAACTCTGCTGTGATATTACAAAACGCCAAACAACGCTTAATATTTTTATTAATCAGCAGGAGCCGCAAGTGTTGTGAGTCTTTGAAAGGGGGGCCACAAACCATGAAAGGTTGGGAATCACTGGCTTAGAGGTTGCACGAGTATGCGCAACCGTGGTTTCGCGCAGTGACGCACTGATCTGGTGTTGAATATCTTTATTAAAATAAACGGAAAATCATATTTGAATAGGTAGTTTACGCGTGACGATAACGTTTTTGCGCGAAACTACGGTCATGTATAAAACCTTTGCGTCTGGTTCAGATGTGATTAATGTGTACAGGAACTGGGGTAACTGGTCGTAGAAGAGTTGTTTATGTTTTTGCGTTGGTTGTACGTATTGAAAGGAGCTTTCTTTTGTTTTCAGTAAAACTTCCTTCCTGTGACTTTAGCCAAATCTTTGTATGAATAGGATAAGCATTTTAAATAAAATTGTACGAACATGGGTTGAAAGCTGACTTCAATTCATGTTATGCTTTGCTTTGTTAAAGTAACAAAGTAACCTTGTTAAAGTAACCGTGGAAGATAGGTTACTGAACTTTTACCCTTCTGTAACAACATAGGAATTAAACTCTTCTATCTTCACAAACAGGAAAACCTAAAGACAAACAGATGCAACGCGAATGCACCCTGTTTACAAAAAGTGCAAAAATGTAGCAAGTATCAATTTTCACTTCAGAAATCAGAAAATATGGAATGGCCACGGCCGGCGCAAACCATTCCAGCACCCTAAGCAAGATCAATTTTCAGCGCCCCTTCATAATTATGACGCCATCCTGCGCAATCAACCGTGGAACGATCTGCTTAAACGTAAACAAACACATTTTCTTTGCTTTTTGTACATCTTAAATTTGCCGGTTCGTCCCAGGCAAGGTCCATTGCAGCACCCCTCCACCAAAAAGACCTTTTTAAGCGCTATTTTATACATCAAATTAATGTATTCGAGGCATGTCGAGTTTATTTGAACGCCAAATTCATCAAAATATTATCTACACAAGTAACAGGCGTCACAGCATTCACACAAAAAATCTAGCACGTGCTTCAAAAACTTATTTGCAGCCTGGTGTCGTAACAGTCGACGACATTCTACATGCAAAACAAAGCTCTGACATTCGCGATGGTCACCATGTTGGTTATGTTGCGTACCAGCTCTTTGTTACATAAATGATGGTGGTACGTCCTNTAATCTAAATCGTACTAGCTAACTAGNCCAGGGCTTCTAAACTATGGGTCGCGACCATGGGCGTCCGCAGGGGGGCAAAACGGGCATTTCCCCCCCCCTGGAAATTGGGACTAAGAAGCAAAAAATGTAATAAACCTTAAATGAGCCGCTTAATTCCAATTTATTTATTTAATTCTTGCGCAATGGCAGTTTATTTGCCGATAAGACACTCACACTGCACTTGAGCCAGGTTCACTGTTCTGTGTAATGCAGTGATGAGAGTTTGTGTCCGCTCCTTTCCCGGTAAAAGTAGGTTGCAAAGCTTGCGTGCAGATTGTTCTACTGTTGGTCTTTGTTGTGTAACAATAGCATGGGTGCAAATCTTCAAAGTTTTAAGTTACGGTAGTAGGCGTTTTGCTACATGTGGCTGTTGAACGCAAACATCTTGGCAGGTAACGCAACGAGACAGTGACTGGTGATATCGGAAAGGCACGTAGTTTTATACTCTGTGTAAAGAAGAATCAGTAAATTTCACACAGTACATAAAAACACGTGACTTGTTAGTATACAACTAGGCAGGCTTGTGGGAATACGTCTTAATCTTTTATTATTTTGCGAAGAGTGAAAGCGTGGCTTCAATTGACAATGTCAGATGAACGCTTGCCCGGTTAAAATATTACGAGTGTTCTCCGTGAAAAAATGAGCAAAGACAAACAAGTTTTTTTTAGAGTGGTTGATCGCTTTGGACGAGACCCCAGACGTTTGCAACTCTTGTTTTTAAGTGACACTGACAAGACTTGCTGGGTGATCGCGATCAGATTCGGCTGCGTCACCCTTGTGGTGTCTTCATGCTGAATTAAGCATACGGGCAGTCAGAATCATCGCAATTTTTGAAAGCAGTACGTGGCATGTGCCAGGCTGACTCCTGTGGCTTAACAGCCAAACCTGGAGTTTTATAGGTAAAATAGAGTCACGATTTGTCGTTTCGTTAACGACCAACGCAATGCTTCACTGACAAGAAGTACCCTGCTTGGAAAATCTGCAAATAGCCTATTGTGTAAATCAGGGGTGGGCAAATTACAGCCAGCGGACAGCATTTTGTGCGGCCCGCGGGGCAGCCGCACGTAGCCTACATAGATAGTACATAGATAGTACGTATTTCGAGTCAATGCTAAAGTAATTCTATCGATTAGAATTCTCAACCTTTTATTCCGTCTATGTATGCTACAGCATTGTCAATGTGAAATAAATCAATACAAATTTATAATAAAACTAATATTGTCATTAATTCATATATGGAAACGTAAATTGTAGCTGAGGCAGTCAAATGTAACATATACCGATCCCGCTAGCAATAAAGTTTTCAATTTGGCCCTTCGCAGAAAATATTTGCCCACCCCTGGTGTAAATTACCGTAATATACCCTGGCTATTGCTCCCAAGTCGAACAAAGCGCATTATTTTACCTTTTGCCGTAATATGAGTGTCGGAAGGATTTTTCCAGGGTAGGCCAATTGTGGAATTTTTCCATGAGTAGCCAAAAATATTTTTCCAGTGGGGTCCAAAAGGGGTGAAATTTTGTTTTATCTACTCGAAGCTAAAATACCAATCTTTTTTGCTAAAAATGTAATAGGAAAATGTCAAATTTCAATATCCAGGGCCTTGGTCCTCCCATCCCCCCTTCCAACGCCCACGAACACGGGGCATTATCTTTGGGGCGTAGAAAGGGTAAAGCGTTTTGTTAACCTCCATTTGCATTGCATCGTCAGCAATTTGAAAAATCTGAGCAAAATGTCGATGTTTCCCCCCTTGGAAAAATATCTGCGGACGCCCATGTTCGCGACCCCAATTGGGGTCGCGAAATGTAATTTTGGGGTTGCGAAACAAATTGGCTTCACAACTCAGATATAAAAGTTTTTGCAAGGTTCACAAAAAAATTAAAAGTAGGCCTTCAGTAAATCTATTTCCACTGCAATTTTAGGGGCAATACCGTGCTTCATCATGTCAGTTGTTTACTGGGATGTCTGCCTGAGCTATCAATTGATAAGAATCAGCCAAGCACAACAATTTATGCGTTGTCACGTCATGATTGTTTTTTTTAACGTACTGACCAATATTGACCTTTCTGCATTCATTCTGATACGAACGCATGCTTGTGTTTAGAGCTCTAGGTTTAGTTTAGGGGCTTTGAAAACACCCTCAGCAGTTTTAGAGAAGTTAAAAGCTTTATGCACAGTTTCAGAAGTACTGTGGACTTTGATTCAGGAAACCACATACGATAGAAACTTATGGAGGCCACACACCTGTCATGCGCAGGATTAGTTTGTGGAGTTATTAACGACAAAAGTTTGCAGCTGGAATTTTCAAAACAAAGTTTATGTCATTTTTGGAAAAGAACAAGAAATGAATGTCCAGTCATTTCTTATTTGCCATTCATAAACGCTCAGCATTTGCACAGCATATCTGTGTGAAGCTGCGTTCTCAAAATTGATAATCATTAAGTCCAAAAATAGATCCTTTTTGAAGAATGTTTGGAATGTTCTTCATCCTGCGTTGTCATGTATCAATCTACGAATGGATGGCCTGTGTAAAAATCATCAAGTGCTTCCATCCCTTTGGTTGCGCTTGATAACATCTACAAACTGAATTGTATTTTGTTAATACTTTTTCGCCTTAAAATTTCCATTACCTGGTAGTTTTATTACTGTATAGTTACTTTCGAGGATTGTGTACATTTGTATGATTTTTCCATAGGCAAACATGCCTCTTGAGCTTTGTAATGGGACGTTAACACGTATGATTAACAACTAGGCTATCCATCAAGGAGGTCCAGACCCGTAACCAGCTTGGGACACTGTGGGGGAAAGAGTTTTCTGAGAGGGACTCAATTTTTAATAATATATTCAGTAGTAATAAACTATGTCTAACACATTTTTCCAGGGTGGAGAAAAATTTATTCAGGGAGGGGCTTCGACCCCACAGTTACGGGCCTGAGGCCGCATAAAAAAACTTTTCAAAAATGGGTCATAGAACGAAAAAGTTTAGCAAGCCATGAACTAGGCTACTAACGCGGAGAATGATGGTGTTTCGGCAGCGTTTCCTAATCTGGCTATACTTGATGATTGAAGCATGATTTAGTGAAGATTTCGACATAAACCTACTCGGGTAAAAGCGGCGCAGCCAGGAAAAAACAAGAATCAAGAAATGATAAGAACAGAGGCGGTACCCTTAAAATTTTGCGTTGAGCTTGATAAAGCATGGCCTGGAGGGCATGCTTTTGTTAATCCTGACAAGAGACCATTGATAGACTTGAGATCCCCCTAGGCAAGGTCCTTTCCAGCGCCCACCCCTCCTATACCAAGATCCTTACTCTGCCCATCACATAGGCCTACATTACGGAAATACGAAGGATGTTTTGTACATTAAAAAAGTTTATTGCATGAATAGAATTTATACTAAATTGCGGCAACGCTTTCCTGGTGTATGTGAAATTGAAATTATTAGGAAAAATACAGTATTAACCCTTCTGCAGCAAACCTGAAACAGTGTAGTACCTTTATCTTCTCATAAACTGCACGATCGTGTGTTTCATTCACTTTCGTCGTGTTCATTCCCTTGTTTTTGTGCACGTTCGTCACTTTCTAAACCACAATATTGCATTTTTGGCGCCCCCTTTGGCCCAGCGCCCAAGGCAGCAGCCTAGTTCCCTTAATGGTAGCGCCAGCCCTGGGATTAGGAAGTTTGAACCAGAGGTCTTGTTTGTCCAATCTAGCTTCTATCCTTGTTGCAACTGCACATAATTCATCGACTTGCTCTGAAATGCAATCGAATAATTGCCTTGAGATCAGGTCGCAAATTAGCTGCTGTACCCCCATGTGGTACTGCGCCCTTCCCTGGGTGCATGTCTACGAAAAGTTCCTAATGGTGCCAGAGCACAAGTGTCGCCAGAAAATCTTCAATAGGGGGGATTTGTATTTGCGTAGGGGGGATTGACATTCTCAATTTTGACAAAAACTCTACTTTTTCATAGTGTTCCATATTTCAATTTGGGGGTTTGAAGCAAAGGCCCCCCGTGGCGACGGGAATGTACCAGGGTGCATGACCCTCATGATCCACCTCATGGTGGCATATGTGGGGCAAAGTGTGACAAAGCTGCAAAATTGGAACCACTTTACCTACTAGAGCTGTGGAAGTGTAGCGGACAACTATGATTCAACCGAGTACGAAGTGTAATCTGCTAAAGGACTGCCGCGCGCTGGTAAGCTACTTTCAAACTTATCCACGTGTTCGTAATTTAAAACAACTGACGCAGGTCCAGATTTCAGTGGTGTGTATGTGCTATACTGTTGCAGACCCCGGGACCAAGGCCTGAACACATAAGTGCCCAGGCCCCCCCCC
>JGI24159J19872_10012016_pt1 | contig 11317 bp, 3 predicted proteins | sample Ectturendosymbi4_FD_19872 | JGI IMG/M metagenome (IMG submission 19872) | reverse complement strand
GTAGAGGGTTTGAACACCTCTCTAGCTGCTGCAGCTGGCGAGTTATAACAAAAAAACCTCGAGCCAATTAATTGGCTCCGGTGGTCGTTAAAGGGAGGGTGATGCCAATGAGCGTCACAGCAAAAAAATAAGGATGACGCTAATGAGTCAACATAGAATGGTGTTACAGAAAAAATTACTTTGACGAAAATTCTGCTTGAATGCGTAAAGCTGAACTCTATGCTCCTGAATTCCTTCAACGGAAAATCGGGGTGAGAAAAAAGGCAATCACGGCGTGCAGCCGAACGAGAAGCCTCGTAGTGAGCGAAGAAAAGTCGAAGACCAAACTTAACTTCGAACTCGAGTTATACTGCAAAGAATGAACTTTCTTCCCGTTCAGGAGGCTAACTGGAACGCAAATGCGACGAGTTAGGAATAAGTCACACTGACAAGTTTCCCGCGCACCAAGTACATTGTTTGACAAAATAACCGTCACAAGGAATTCTGCATCCCCACAAAAAGCCAACACAAAACCGATACGTCACGCATACATTAAACAAATAATGCGAAATCACTTGTGCATTCACTATACCAGTAAAACATTCGTGTCTGCGCTATAGCTTTGACGCGAAGATCGCTTTACGAAGAGCTGCTGTTCGACTTCGCAATATGTCTTTGGGGCACCGATATTTTCACATTACAATAAATCGTGTAGACGACATACCTCACGTAGTGAAAATAAGCGCTTTATTGGAAATGTTCTGCCTTCCCTTCAAATGGCAACCTAACATGAAAAAGATACATAATTATGTATTTCAGCAACATTTCGCTTTTTCAGAACAAAATCCTGCGTTTATGAGTTTCAATAATTTGGATAATGTCAGTTTTTCCGCATGAAATGACACTCCATAGTTCTTTGTTTTGCTGTTTATTTGTATCTCATCATTATATTCTTTTATATTTTTGTTTTTCATACTTTGTTTAAACATTTTTGATCACGCCAAATTTCCTCAACTAAACTTGATCCACACCTATGTGTGCATAGGCATGATCTCTTCATCTGTAAATTTGTTCACCATGTTCTGTGTTTGTTTGCTTATTTTATTTCCAACTGTTGTTTTCAACACGTGTCAAAAAGTGATAAACGGGTTGGTTGACTAAATGACCGCCATGGTTGTTCACCAATCCTATATGACACAGTGACAATCTTTGTTTGAGTTATTTTGCCACGTGCCTTCATTTATTATAATGTCCACTGACATTCGGTTACTCTTTTGCATTATGGCTCTTTGTATTGTTTCCGTTCATTGGCTAAGTCATATGAAACAATCAATGAATCAATCTATAGACGGGTAATTACCTTGGAGACAACTGTTTACAGCCGCTCCTGTCTCTAAGTCTCCCATTAAGCTGGAACAAATGGATGAAGCCCTGGAAACAATGTAGGCATCAAACGTGCAAGTGATGCTAAGTACACAAAAATGAAGTCACTAATAATGTTTGTCATAATGGAAAATGCTTACAAACTCACGCTACGACACCTGCTACTGAGTACCAACCTTTTGGGAACAAAAGTCAAATACTTTATGAAATATGCTGAAATGCAGAAATTGTAGTAAAGCACAAGTTTTACCAGATCGAAGAGGTACACTTGTGCTATAGTTACCACCTTTGCGGTTGTTCTACTGTGTGTCTCATCACCGAATGCTCCACAAAAATAACAAAACACGGACACAGTAATTTGTTTATATTACAGTATATCACAAAAAGAGATTTAAAAAAACCGAAAAGCTTCGACAAATAAATTGGGAATGTTATGGTCTTTTAAATTTGAAAAGTCCTGGACAAACCAAAGAGAGAACGTTTCGAAGTAAAAAAACGAACAGTATTTTTAGTTTGTCTTACAGATAAAATATTTGAATTTAGACAAAGAAAATAAACACACACTATTTTCTTTCGAGTTTCGTCAAGTTCTGCAGCAAACTTATACCGTCCAGTGCGATGATACAGTATTAATATACCATATTTCATAAGATGCATTTGCTGACAAGCGCTCTCCGTTGATATCAACACTTTTGCGCAGGAATCTATTTCCTGGGTAATCGTTTGCCTGTACTATGGAAGAAGTTGTTGGCGTAATGCAGTTATTCATCATTTACCTCAAAGATCAAGTTTAACCTTTTCGTAAAGTTTCCAAACTTTCTGTCAACCCTGTTTTTCGTCACTGAAGCAAAATAACAATCGGGCAGCCTTCTTTTTCCACAATTTCGGAATCAGTGCAGATAAAATGTTATGAATATGAATAGTGAATGTTTTACGACATTTAACTGTTTTTACAGAATTTCAACATCTGTTTATTTTGGTTTCAGCAAAAAAAGGTTCTGATCACTTCACACTAAAATTATACATTACTGTAAATTGAAAAATGCTTTGAAATGATCAAGTTTAATGTAGTATTTAGATAACATTTGAAACAAACTTCAGGAAACTTTTCCTGCTAGGCGCTTTTTCTGATGTTGGTTAATGTGTGAGAGGGTTTTTCCAGTTCATAGGCTTAATTGATAAATTGATTGATCCTTTCAGTTAATTGTATTTGAAAAAGGTTCTACACCGGGAAACCCACTTTTATGGACGAAGAGATGGCATGCGCTTCACTTGTTGCAGGTGTCATAAAGGTGTCACAACGTTGATCAATTTTTCTTGGTTTCAGTGAACTAAAAATCAGGAGCCTATACCAGATGTATGAATGTGAACATAATACATATTAATGTTAAGCATTCAACTCAACACAGTTTTTCTCCAACTCCAACAACAAAATGCGAGATGTGCTCGCCATCCCTCTGACCACGTCTTCTTTGCGAGTGGCCTGTTGCGTTGCAAGCGCCTTGCTTAATTACGTGCGCCCGGAATGCCAATCACATTAGACGAGCAACAGTAACAACGCCAGTAGTCAAGAAAATAAATTCATTGGGTTAATCCAAGTAATAAACTGATCAAAGAAACTATTGTCAGTATCAAGCGTAGCGTTTACAGTATTTAGACATGTCTTATCTTGGTTACCGTCAAGCATATAGTATTCAATAAAAAAATTAATGTCATCTACAAGACGAATAATATCCTATTATCCTTAGTACTTTTGAATTAGTTGCGTTCCAATGAATGAAATCAGTTAAAGGCAACGTGCTGAAGGATGTGTTATTTTGAATTAAACATTTTCAACTGCTCAAGGTCTCATTGGTAAATTGCCTACAGGCAATATTTGAATCGGGTTGCCTGAAAGTTCGCATATTCACTGCAAACTTTTGATGCGAAAGCTAATATGTAGACTTTTTGGAAGTTCTTACAGGATATAATCATTATTTGAAACGTCCGTTAAAAGTTACCATTCAGTATTTATTTCAGAACATACAAGAGTATTCAACTAAAAAACTGTCCTTGTCAAATTAACCCTTTAAGGAACGGACATAGATGTCCATATGCAAAAATGTCGTCAGCATTTTGACGGAAAATCTTGGTGAAATAGCAAGTATTGAGTTGCATGTGGATGTCGACAAGTTCTTACTATTAGTCTTTTTTAGCAGAAGCCACTGTCCAAATTGCTGTCGCCTTTAAATAATTCATTTATTGTTCAGTGGGCTTCGTGAACTCTTAGAGCGTCGTTTGATCGATTTTCGGTTTATCTCATATTCTTTCCTTCCAGCCAGTTTGCCCTGGTACACATCACAACGCAGACGCTGAAAGGGTTGTTAGGCTGACCTCGCAAGTGTGAAGCATTATGCTGGGAAATAGTTCAAGCTGAGTATTTAGCAAAGTTTCCTTTTTCATTCTTTGATGTTACGCGTACTAAGAACTACGTCCAGGTTTCAGTTTTGCCAGTTGGCAACGATAGCTCAAAACCACGCAAGTGTACATGGTGTTAGCAATGTAGCCCTTCTTACACAAACAGTTCACGCAGAAGCTGCGTGTGTGTTATGCGTCACATATGAGAAACCAGTTGGTAATGCTCTGTTGAAAGAAATATGAAAGTGGATGGCTTGACTCCGATCCGCCACAAACAAATGTTCATTAGTTGGTTTTTCCATTTGGGCAGGAACGTTTGACATTCTGAAAAGTTACTTTAGAATCTGTGGTATTTTAGTGGACCTTATTAAGTAGCTGAAATGTGTGGTGAGACAACTGACATTAAGGGTCAATAAAAGATTTTGTTTAGCACGGAATATTTCATAAATGGAAAGAACTCCCTTTCAGTGAAATCAAAAAAGCTTGTGGTAGCAATTAATTTCTTTTAATAGAGGAAAACAAACCAAACAATCACGGCAGGTACATTTACACCTATAGGGTGCGTTTGCCTGTCTGAAGGATGCATTTAAGGTTAAGAATAGAAGGTAAAATATATATTTATAATTATCCATTTCCAAACATTTAAAAAGAAAAAGTGAATATTACTTTCACAAACAGATTAACTTATAATTTAACTGCAACAAACTAACTTTGAGACATAAAAACGAGCTTTACCTTTATATTTCCAAAATCCAAAAGGCCTATCAGAAATTCTGTCGATTTTTTATATTTTACTCAGTCTTTTTTTCATGAGAAATTTTAAGGATAGCCTACATGCTCATCTGTCGAAATGCTGAAGGGGTATGCCAGAGAAAGGTTGGGAACCCGCATGCTTACAACCGTTCTGATGTTAGCTAGCTGCTGTAGTTTAACCTCCTGCTGCATGTCATATGTTTAGATTGGTGTCCGTTCAAAACAGTCCTATGCATAATAGACCACGTTCAACCGACCAGTTCATAACAGACACAGGGGTGGTAGAATAAATTTTCTAGTGGGGGGTACGGTGCTCGATCTAAGTGTACTACCAGGATAATGGTTGATTGCTTTTGTGACGTCATTGGTCATCACTCATCATTTAAGTTTGGAACGCTTTTTTTCACAATTTCTGAAAAGATTTGAAATGCGAAAACGCACCTGCACTCACTGTGACTTTATTGCGGATCTTTTCATATTGTGTTAGTACCACTAGCTCCAAAAGATGCATGTTTCTCTACGGAGCAACCTTGCGGAAAAAGTCTCAATTTACGTAAACAAGACTGGTACTAATTTTGAGTAATACCTGCAAGTTATAAAAAAAAAACATTCCAGAAAAGTTATGTTGAAAGGTATGATGATGAAAGCATTTTGCAGCAGCTTCAAACAGAAAGTACGAAAATAAGATATTGTTTTTACACGTGTTTTACATTTTACACGTGAAATTATTTGTAAACAATGAAATGCGTATCATTGCAAATTCTCCTGTGTAGAAAATATAATCGTCCACTTGAGATATTCGAACACTTGCACTTTCTTAGTAATGAACACATGTTTGAACACTAGTAGTTATTGCGGAGAACACACCAAAACATTTTACAAGAAACTTTTGCTTCCAGTATTTTCCAAGATAAAGATTTCTTTATAGTGATGCTTAGGGACTAGGGTGACAAACAGCACTTTCATTGACCGCATGTCAAAGCTACCAGAGTGCCGCGTTTCACTGCATCTCCTTTCTTGAGAAAAAGAGGTCTTGTATTTGTAAAGGTTAAATTAGTCATTATGGCTCAACAATAGTCATGGCTATTGTCTATGACTTGTGTTAGGACGTGACACATGTTTCAATTGAGTTCCACCGCTCAGCAGCAAGGCTTTTGGCGAAACCGAGAAAAGGAACGAAAGGAGACACCGTGGTCAGAGCTATAGCATTGTACTGTTGCTGAAACTGCAACAGGCCGAACAAATCTAGCAGAGAGGGAGTGTAGTTGGACAATAGAGCAATTTTACTACATCAATTCAGTAACTTTGGTCCGTTTCTGATGATATATGCACTCACGAAGACGAACCAGCAGCTTAAATTATTGTGTTTCATGAGCCAGATGAGTATTTGCAGTTTACCTGCCAACAGTGGCTGGTGAAGTAAACTGCAAAAAGCGCCCGTTGCGTTACATAGTGCAGGGCAAGGCCAACGGCTTGATGGAATTTACACCAAATTAAATGGAATAGATTTTCTGGAAACATACTTTAAATTAGTTTAATGCAGCCGCAAGGTCCGGTTGTTTCCAGAAGGTGACTTTCCTCGACAGTTTACCGTGATGTTCATACGGTGTTTTCAGAGATAACAGTATAACTGTATAGGAAGATTCGGCGTGGGTACCCTTCATTGTCGTTGCATTTCGTATTTCCAGTATGGGTAAGCAGTGTTGTTATCCAGAGTTCTTAAATATTTGTGTAATCATTTNATATAAAAATTGGTAGTCAGGTATCCTTCTCATGTAAACACAGTAAAAGACTTGCTTTGTTTTCAAAACAAAGATAATAAAATGTAGAAGCTGCAAGATAATCGCTTAGGCGCAGCCTACAGTACCTTTAAAGTTTAATATTCGGGCAGACTGACACGTTGATCAGTTGGTTCTCGGCCAGTATATCGATATATGGTCCAGGCGTATCTTGCTATTACTCTGTAACAGTCCAGTTTCACTTTAAACTTACTGTTAGCTCAGATGACTGCAACCTTTGTAACAGAAGGATTTTGACCAAATCGTATGGGTCTTTTCGAAGGCACGATTTTCATCCTGTAGATTCAATGAATGAAACCCTAACCTAGAAGTTAACCACAAAACACGCAGGTCGTCCCGTAAAGGGAGGCAATCAGTTCATGTCAGTTACGGCAGAGAAGACGTGAACAGCGATTCCGAAATATGCAAGCGTTGTCAACCTCTGGTTAATAGCGAAACATTTCAGGATCATCATGGTTCACGAATTAGCTTCAAAACTTTTATCAAAATGCGACATTCCATCTAGTGCCGATTCGAGCTGTTTTATTCAGCTTGCAAAACGTGTGTTCTGCTTATTTGTGATTTTAAATTGAAAAAGTTTTTACGGGCTGAACTGAAAAACAGTTGCTGCGCATCACTACCTACATCCGGCGACATAGCTCTGGAAAGACCAGAGGAAAAACAAACAACTTAATAAAGGTGTACGTTGCTAACACACGAAACATTGATACATACAGTAATTCATAAGTTTGTAAGTCAAAATTTAATGAGACCACAGAGCGGTTTTCGTGGGCTTCATAACACTATCATTTAAAAGTAGTAATCTGTACTATTCTTTGGCGCTAACGCAGAATATTTTGCTGTGTTCTTCTGGCAAAAAAATAAATAAAAATAAAAACAAAAACAAAATTCAGATTATTTGAAATAAAAAGTTTTGATTGCGTATATTTCGACTAACTTTTTTGACAATTGTTATAAGAGAATAGAGGCGTTTGTAAGGATAAAAGCGTATAAAAATAGCNATATGACTTTACAAAAGATAATAATGTAACAGGAAGCAGTGATAGTGAAAAAGTGATTTTGAATCATATAACCAGACAACCAANGTATCGAAGTTAAAAAACGCTGCAAATTTTCTGGATATTTTATGGCTATCCTGTTTATATTAACCAACTTCCAAACATGCAGCGGTTGGGTTAGTTGTTTTCTCATTTTGGATTATTTTCGTTCAAACGGCAAAACTGTTTCGTTCTGCTGTATGTTTAATCAACGTTTGGTTAGATAAGGGAAACATCACATAGTTGATCAATACGTTTAATCACGTTTAACAGGACGACAAGCTATCTCTAAACTGGACGGTTATGACATCTTTAAAATTGCAAAAAAAGTTTTTGGAGAAAATTAACAAGCAGACAAGGTTGTTCAAAGAAATTGAAAACTAAGAAAAAGGTAGACGATGTTAATAATGTGAATATTCCAGTCTAGTGCCTGCGTTTTATCGTTTTGAATAATTGTAGACGACCAATAACTCATAAATTAGAAGAACCATTGTGAACAATTGCCTAATTGGTTTTCCATGTAGTAGTTACCAAAACTAAGCCGTGTGTGAATAACTGATATGCTTATTGTTAGGGCAACCACTTTTTTGACCTAAAAACTTAAAATTATAACTTTATAATTTGCAAATCTTGAATTTATTTTGACCTATAATTTCCTGCGTTTGCAATTGCAAAATAATTCAGCCTTAGGTGTTGTGGTCATCTCAGCAGCATGTTCATGCACTAAACTTCGAAATATTTGGTTGTTTTGACGTTAGGTATGATATATTAATGAGTACATTAATAACTACATTAGGGTCAAACCTGAGAACATCATAAAGTTGATACACTATATGCATAATGGATTGAGTATTTAACAAACCAAGTACTGTGAGACTACGTTTCTTGCCTTACCACGCATAGCCTACATAAAATTCAATCGTCTAGTAGTGTGCAAAACAACTTAATTATGCCAGAATTCGCAACAAACCTACTATTATTACAGAATTGTAACTAATCTTGCAAAAGCATATCAATATCTGTAGTTGTAGTTTCAATAAAATATGGAAGAGAAAAAAACTGTGCTGCAGAAGTTTGACCTAACGATAAATTCTAACCTAATGCCCAATTTTGACTATTTTTGACCTAATAACTTGGGATCCGCTCATGGTATGAGCGTGAAATTTCGTTTGTGGACGTTTCAAAAACTTTGAAAAAGGCAGAAAAATATTGACTTTATTTGCTTTTGGTTTCCCCAGTTACTGTTCATAGCATTATTTTATACTGCTACAACATTTGAAAATGTTAATGTCTTTTACTGCCTTTTTTAATGTACTGGTTCTGAAGCTAGGGCGCGAAATCGGTCCCTGTGGGGCACGAGGATGCTGAAACATTGGGGTTAGAGCCTAGTCACTATTATATTGTAGCCACTGTATTATTTGCCGATATGATATAAATGTTTACATGGCAGCAATTGGTAAAATTGCTTGTAAGTGTATGCTTAGGGAAAAATGGCGGGAAATTGCTGATAAAACTGCGGCCAAGTCTGAAACACTATTATCACAATAATAAGTAACTTTGGGTAAACATCGCCGTAACTTGCCAGTAAGTTATAGCTTCTTACATACCCATGACATCAAAAATGTTGGTTCCTGTTCTAGTTGGAACAAACCAATCTATGCAGTTGTGATTATGCAATTGTCCAATGGTATTGTCATTTATACATAAAATCAATAAGGTTTATCGCTAATTCTAGGAGGTGCTGGAACTGGTTGGTAATTTCAAGATGTGCTAACAATAAAAATCTCTGTTTTAATGCAATTAATTTCGCTGTTAAGCTTTCCGTGATCCTAGCATGGCAATGCAGACTTGTGCTATAGTCGGCTGACAATAAACTCCCAGCTTGAAGTGAGTTGACTGTTCAGAGCATTCAAACAGGTTAAGAATATCTTTTTATGCTCAAATACCATAAGCTCCCGTCGTACTATTCAGATATAAATGTTTGACGCAACAAAATGATCTGTCAGTTCAAACGCCAAATCCATTGCTCCGGAGCTTTTTGACAAATAAGTAATGATACTATTTTCTTCAACCACCCAAGGTAAACTTCGTCACTTTACTGACAAGTATGATTTTGTCACTTTACTGAAAATTCTTCTTGAATAGGATTTCCGGATAGAGAATGCATATAGAATTAATTGATTTCATATTTTAAAAAAATTTTGCTGACTGATTCGACTGCATCAATTTTGTGGAGACTAATTACTTACTGTCATTTGTGATGCTTTGAAAGCAATGGTGTTCTTATAGTCTTAACCTTAATGGAAAGTTAATACTCGGAACTTTCCCGTTGGTGATAGACATAGGAAGAAGGCCAGTTTGCTTTTCTGAACGTCCTCATGACCGCGCGCAGACGTAGAAACAAACGCGTGGCACGGTTGCAGTACATATAAGAAATGACACACCCAAGCAGGTGATCCTCATGGTACGCCTCATTAGCTCCTTTGACCAAATCTATTCATACCTAGAAATATACATAGTCAAGCACAACGTACTGATAGCAGAAAATGCAGTGGAAAATATCAGAACGCGGTATTGCACGACGTGTCTTGAAACCTGAACTTTTGGTTGTCCTAAGCGCCATAAACAAAAATGAAAGCCTGTTGAAAATGAGAGAATCAGAAACTTTGATTGCTTGGATTTTCAAGTGTTTCGCAGAAAGCAGGCAAAATATTGAATCACACCGGTGGGAGCGTTGGTTCATTCGTGCACTGACCTCATCTTCAAATATTTTCCTGCGCTGCGTATATTATGTGATTTCGATCAATATTCTATTATCCAGGCTCGTTTCTAAAAAAAGTCTCAAATCTTCATTTACTGGTGGCAATTGCTGAAATTACTCCTTCAAACATCAAAATGCAAATATTTACCAACAATCAACTGACCTAATTTCTTTTATTGAGAGGAAAAAAAAACGAACAGCTTGAAATGATGCATTTTACTTGCTTTAAGCGCGTGTGATCCGTTGCTTGTTCCTATACTGACATCCTGTTGCAGCGAGGAGTCCCTGACGTGACTGAACTCTGTGTGACTTCTCTCTAGAAAGCACAGCGGTCCCAGAATAGTTAGACTGTGGACCGTCTGGAATGACTTTCGGGATCTAGCAGTGGAAACAGAAGCTTAATAAGAGTGCTGTCCGGCTTTAACTTAGCTAAAAACGTAATTTGAGTTGTTCTTGCTTGACGTGAATAGTGGGCAATCCTCCATTTATTCTTTGTTTCGACAAGGTGAAAAGTTCACGAATAGTTTCGGTAACCAGAGGCGAATTTTCATTTTCAGGGCCCTAGGCTATTTTAAATTGGAAGCCCTTCTGGAAGGTTTGCGACGTCTGATGTCATACAAATCAGAACTACACGTGTTCGTTACATTCACTGAACAAGTTGTTCCAATTCATGAACATATTACAGTACTTTATTCTGAATTGCCGCGATATCAGGAACAAAAACAGTTGCAATGAAACTGACGAAAAAGGCAGCGGTGAAGTTGTCTGACCACATTCATATTACGTATTTATTGAGTACCTCACTGGCCTCGTGTCATGTAATCTGAAAAATAGATTCAGGCGTTTTGTTCTACGCATTATACGTAACAATAACCAATTCTCAACGCCATAAAAAGAGAAGTTCATCGTTATTCAGTTCAATTTTTCGCACTCATTCTTCCATAGATATCTTGTTGGCGGCATGGTAAAAAACGTGCGTTGAAGCAAACCAAGAGTACAAATATAAATGCTTACAGAAATGCTGGAAATTGTATTTACTCCCAAAATTTTGGCGCCCCCCGAAATCGGAGGCCCTAGGCTAAAGCCTTTTTAGCCTAATGGCAAATCCGCGCCTGTCGGTAACTAATATAGCGTTCAACGCTTTCGTCAAAACGAAACATGGATGCGGTAGGTTTAAACATCAACATTTCTCTCTTGATTTATCTTAA
>JGI24159J19872_10012014_pt1 | contig 11318 bp, 6 predicted proteins | sample Ectturendosymbi4_FD_19872 | JGI IMG/M metagenome (IMG submission 19872) | reverse complement strand
CTCAAGCTGTGCAGCCTGCGTTGCATTAAAAGCCCAAGAAGGCAACAGACAAATAACTTCGGTTTAATCACGGAGGTAACTCCATAGCTACATGGAAACAAAATGTTCCGGAAGGTAAAAAATGTTGGTCAATTTTCTTTCTCAGTTTTCCTAAACTTTTTAATTCTTTCCTTTTCAGCAAAAATCTTCTTCGACTGCCCAAAAAAGCTTGCAAAAGCAACATCTATCCTGACCAAAATATACTTTTAATTAAACGGAAGTGCCTAACGTGTCTACGTATTTTCCGTATAACTTTGTTTTACATAGCTTTTTTGATCATGTTGTACATTAAAATATTTGAATAAGGGTCTAAGAATGCTTGTTTTAAGAGCGCAATACATCTGATTTGTAACAGAAATAGGAAAGGTCTTTTAGCCGATTAGTGACATCCACAATTAAAAAACATATCGCTAATAAGAAACTTGACGAACTAACAACACGATGTCCGTTTAGAAATTCCACATACCAAGCCAGAAACGTCGCCGATTCGTGCAGCCTCAAACATGTCGCTGATGTTTCCACCGGTCATAACATTTGTTGAAGTGCCATTGTCTTTTGCGGTCGTATCTTCAGGACCAGAACGTAGGTCGTCTGTCGAGTGCGACGTCAGGCACTTGGCGTACACAATACGTTGCTGAGCGAATGGGTCGACGGCAGAGAAACCTGCGGAGAATTTTTCAACTGAAACGATTTCATCCACGGATGGCGGACAGATTTACCGCTAACAAGATTCAGTTTCTGCCGCTAAGCGATGATATGCCAAAAATGCAAACAAACGTGGTTGGTTCTTTGGATTCAACATCTAGCTTATCTTGGTCTGTTGAACACACACACACAAAAAATCTATGCATACATATAAATGCTGACACCAGGGATGTAGCGCTAACAAAAAAGGTGTGGGAACGCACCCAAAAAACTAGCCATTTTAAAACAGCTTCAAACTCATTTTAAAGCAAAACGTGAAAAAGGTGTGGGAACGCCGTTCCCACGCGTTCCTGTCCCACTAAACCCCTGGCTGTCACCCATGATGTTTAGGTGCATGCGGTCAGCCCTTTTCAGTTCTATTTTAAACAGAATTTTTCTAAATGTTCAACTGAAATTAGGTAAAGCAATTGTGCAACGAAACGATTTCACACGTGGCACAGGCGAGAGGTGCATTCTTTCTTGACAAGGAGCAGAACCTTTGTGAATGAAAATGCAAACGAAAACATATCACTCGGAAGGTTTGTAAAAGAAATAGACAAAATGTTTGGGTGAGCGTAGACCTCCCCAAAGACGCGCTTGAGCTATAACCACTTTCGCAATCAGTTCTCGTTCACTGCTGGGAAGCCTGATTTACACGATGCGACTTGCAAATTTGATGCTGACAACTTATTGGAAATCAATGTAACACGATTCGCGGTCGGCAACCACAGAAACACTTTTATTCCTTGAAAAGAAACAAAGCAAACAGTAGAAACGGCGCCAGAAAAATAATGTACCTTGTTGAAAGAGCATGTGACTTGGGAGCTGTTTAACCACTGGCAAAACCGTCCTCTGTGAGGTAACCGCATCTTTGTTTAAGTAACCAGCTATTTTCGTAAATTCAACTCAATCTGGCTGTGATGTTTTTCCCAAAACACAACTGGTATAATTAATCATCCGTTGTAAACTATTTTAATGGACTGTGAACACCAAATAATATTTGAAAGGGGATTGTTTACGTGTGCTTATTCTGGACAATTCGAGACTGTATCAGCTTTCACCTTAACTACTTCTTCAAAAAATTTAGTACGTACTATTTGTCAGCAGCTTATGTCTGACAGGCGAGTCTGGCTCTCCAACTTGTAGAACAATACGATAAGGCATGAAGCCCGCTGGTTTCTTATTTTACGAAAAATGTTGGATCATAATTGACCCGTATCTTGGGAGTTCGAGGCTGGTTCCTGCGGCATTCCACTCAGAGAGGGCATAAAACACTTAAAATACAAGTAAAAAATGTGACATGTGATCAAAAATCTGCGAATCTCGTGCGTTTGAAAAGCTTGCTACGGTTAAACACGTGATGGCGTTTTCTTAGTGAAACGCATCTTTAGCGTTACCTTCCTTGTGCTTGATCCGTAACTAACTATGCTGTTCAAGCGAAACTAGTTCGTTGGATTTAATATTTTGCAAGGCATAAACTGCTACTATTTCTATACCGTGTTTTGACCAGTACAAGTGAGTTGCGTACTTTCAGCCAGTGACGTAGCCGCCCAAAAATTTTGAGGGGCTAAATATTTTGACTTTAAGCGAGCAGCAGCATTTGGTTCGGAACATCGCCTCTCGCAGAACTTAACAACACGTTATTGGTAGAAAAATAACAACACGTTATGGTAGAAAATTGGGGGAGGCGTGGCCCCTTTGGCTCCGCCTGGCTACACCTATGTTTCCAGCCGTCATAGCTGGTTGATGCCGTGTTGTTGCAGATTTTACTTGCCAGCAGGTGACAAAACGGCTGAGACTTTTACTGCTTAGCAAATTGCAGTTCAAGTTTCCTTGAAAGGTTTGGTACAAAATATATTTGAAATGTTCATTTTTTAAACTGCTGTAGTCTATCAAACCCAGATCATGCTTAAATAAAGAGATAGGTAGGCAGCGCTGCCCCTGGCAACAAACAAACAGATGCGACAGTGGACGGTCCAGAGAGATTTTGCTGTTATACAGTCATGTGTTGCATTCTTCAACAGCATTCCACAAGATCGAATCGCAAAAAGTTATTATCAACAACACAGGGACACAATCACCGCGTCGATTCAAGTTAAAGCCAGGCATGTTTTTGACAGCCACCAGTGAAAAATAAAGCAATTCACTATACTGCGATATTGCCAAAACTATCTTGCTAACCTGTTTAACCTTGCTTACCGTTACGAAATCGTTCCTGCAACAGCTGGTTGCTTGTGGCGATTACAACTTGGTCTTTGGCGGAACGAACTGAGTCGTCAGGTTTGCAGTTCCGGCTGTCCTCCGTCAAGCCGTTGGGCAGCGAGTCGCTGCTGTGAGTCGAATAGGAGCCGGACTGCCTGGGAGTGGACGAACTACTCATGCTGGAAAATGAGCTGTCACTGCCACGGATGCGGCCGTCTCTGTACGGTGCGAAATTTTCAGCGTGGTGGTGGCTGTCCTGCCGGTTGCGAAGGCTAATCTCATCTTCCGAGTCAAGGACGGACGACTCCTCCAAAATAGTTTCTAAGTCGCTTGATGGCGAGTAACAATAGTAATGTCCGACTGCCGCGTCAAGTGGCAATCGCCTGTCGTAACCGTTTTGCAAGGCTGATGCTACTTCCTGGTCAACGAGCTCCGCGTTATTCTGCTGCGAGGCGAGAAGCTGTTGATTGAAGAATGTGCTGTTGTTTGACAGCTTGTACCATGAACCGCCGTTCATTTCTGTCGGCGACTTGATTGGCGTCTGGATGCTGTGCATTTTTTCGTTTTCCCTCATTTTCTTCAATTCTCTCTTAGCGTTGAAATTTCGTTTCTCTCTGTCACAGAATCCGTGTAAGTGTAATGCGCAGGTGCTCTTCGTTTAAATATAAATGTTCGAAACATCCTAGGCGTCTAAAAAACAATCTGTTTTCTTAAAATTGATTGGAAACATGGGCGTCGGAAGAGGGGGAAGGGGGGGCCAAGGCCGCCCCCTGTATTTTGAAAATTTGTGCAGAAAAGATTGTTTTCATAATTTCGAGTGGGATAAAACAAATTTTACCACTTTTGTCCCCCCTGGAAAAAATAATTCCGACGCCCATGATTGGAAGTGATCACAAGTGAAGCACAACTTTATAAAAAAGCGTAATTTTAACTAAACTAACAAAAATGATCTATGATCAAACACTGGGAGTGAACGTCCACAAAACATTATGATCGGTTGTCACAACATCTGTCTTGACCACGCCATCAATATTATCATAGGGCAAACAATATAATGCACTATTGAAGACAAAGTAATCAACACCCGGTCATAAATTATTAGTTGTTTTCTGCGAAGAATGACACCAGTCACCAGCTCTACATGAAGTTACTTCGTGTTAATGAAAACTTAGCAAAATACGAACGAGGGTTCCAAACGAGCCGGTGCATTTCAGAAAAGTATCAGTTGCTGGCTGCTGATCACCTCATGCACTGCATGTAATGACCTTGCGTCAACAGGAATATCTAGATTAATTTACGTTGTTGTAAATATGGCTAAATTACCTGCAGGTGGAAAACTTGGAACAGTCCAGTGTCTCCTTAACACTTGACACAGTAAACTCACATTTTTGGGTTGATGTATCACTTACATTATACTACGAACAAAGGTTGTGTGAATACTAGCCAGTTGTATTTTATAGTCTTAGCACTTTTCACTATCAACACTGTGACATGTTGAACAACAAAGAGCGAAAAACTGCAAATATTTTGCGACTGAAGTCATTGTCATATGAATTGTCTTTCTTCCTTCCATTACGCACGTATCTGCACCTACATGATAAGCTTACTTTTATCAGCCAGTGGCTTGGTTTGTGCTTTTGTAAAGTTTTTATGACCCTATCTTCTCTAAATATGTCATGCACGTGCATGACATGCAGTTTCATCACGATTAAGATGAAAGACTGGCTGATACACGCATGTTTGCAAATACCACGCTTGCCACATGCGCAGCGCACGCACACAGCAGCAGAAACATGTCAGGCACACAGCCTCGTTCGCTTGCAAAAAATCGCGCGATTCAAAGTGAGATTAAGCGTGTCTCTGCTTCACTCAACATATGTCACCTGTGATTAATTAAAAAATGTCTAAAATATGTAATCGCATGCATGGTCGTTGGAAGGGGAGGCAGGGGGTTCCAAGGCCCCCGTGGATTTTGAAATTTGACATTTTTCCATGAAATTATCAGCAAAAAACGTTGTTTTCTTAGTTTCGAGTGGGAAAAGCGAAATTTCACCACATTTGGCCCCCCTCCAGAAAAATCCTCTCTTGCCCCCCCTGGAAAAAATTCTTCCGACGCCCATGATCGCATGATGAATGGCTAAGGTTTTTTAGTTGGTGTTGTGCAAGAAACTACGAAAAGCAGTTCATATGGGCAGGGACGCCTGAGCAGCAGTAAGGCAGGGGGCAGAAATAGAGTTGAGGGCAATGTACTACACGTACAAAAAATGTAAAAATCGTTATCAGTTATGCTTCTTTCTGTTCAGAAACAACGTTGACCTCAAAATAATGACAGAAATTATAGAAAACCATTCTGCATTTTCTGGGTGCGCGAATAGCTACAATAAATATGTTTCAAATCGTTCTTGACAAACTATGAAATCACCGATGGTACTGTTATAAAATGGCACCACTGTCCCCGTTGCTCCCCTTTTGAAAGGGCAGGGGAAATGCTCCCGTTCTCCGGCGTCCCTGCATGTGGGTAACAGTGCATTTGAAGTGATTGAGATGTGACTTGCCCATACACTTACTGAAACGTGACTCTTTCTATCTGTCGATCAAACTTTTCCCCACTGCAGTTGCGCAAAAACGATTATCTTCTGTCAAAACTTACTGCTTAAATTTGGATTGCATTGTACTTTCACTTTTTACCATCTTTAGAGACAGGTTAGGCTTTGCACTACCCCCTTATCTCCCCTGATCACAAGTCCTGCGTTTTCACTATTTGGAGCTCAAGTGCCTCTAAGGCTACGTTCAGCAACAAGCTCGGGAACCCGGAAACCGAAATTTAACCATGGCTTTTTGTCTGAGCATGTGCTTGTCGTTGTTTTTTGGTACTGTTACTGGCAGTTTATCTTTGCTTCACGAACCGCATAGCCCTATTTTTGGGTCTTTCTAGAATTCTTTTTGAGAACGTTGGGAACAGGCAATTACTCTCATGCGTTGATGGCGCTACTTTCCTTAGAGTAGACCATCCAAAAATGTATACGGTCCTGTGCATATCCATACGTATGCCTATTAATGGGAGAAGCCTTCATTAGAAAATTATGTAACTGCACGACAAATATTACGATTTGGAGTTAAAAGTTGCTGTCGCATTCTTTTGGGACTGTGCAGAGGTAAGCAAGTAAGCCAGACATCAACGTATAATCGGGGTATGAACCACTAATTGTGCCACAAAGGGCAGACCTACTAAGGCTTTATTGTTAGCCGATAGAATCAGATATGTTTCAATCCGGCTCCTCTGCGGTTTGCCTATCAAGCAGATCACATTCCATTCTATCTCATAAGCACGCGAGTCTTCGGCAACTTCATCCAGGCCGTCCTGACGCGGTTTTCCCTATGAGGAACTTTTGTTGGCTGGAAACACAAAAAAGCTCCAGTCATAAAACCGCTGACCATACAGAGAAACGGCGGCATGTCTTTCTTAGTGACGTGCATTCTTTGTTGACAAACTGCCGCGGCGCATTGTTGTTTAAAGCTGCATGGACAGAGCTTCCCTGTGGTTTTGACAATGATCGACGTTTTCAAATTATCAAAGCATAGCAGTGTTTTTTTTTAAATGAAAACTTTGAAATTTATAGCTTTCTTCCGTAGGTTTATGTACTTTAACGCAACTTTACTTTTCTTTAATACTTCTGCTTTGGTCTACATCAGAGTTTCTCAACCTGTGGGCCACGGAAGAATTTTTGACGGGCCACGGTCTTGTATTATTGAAATTGAGTACGTTTTGCAAGATGACCCTCGAAAACAGGGGCTTTTGTTACCATGAAAACGACATCTAGAATCAGGCTTAATGTGGAAGATGATTCGATCTGTGCATTATCAAGTATTGGGCCTCGAATATTTTTTCTTTCTAACAACATACAGGCTCTGCCTTCGCATTGATTGTAGCGCACGTTGCACATTGTTGTTTATCGTTGTTTTTATTTCTGCTCTATGCATGTGCAACAGTTGTCGCATTGGAGAAGTTGTGTAGTCGGTGGGCCATGACCCTCTGTTTGATTATTAATTGGGCCACATACTTGGAAAGGTTGAGAACACCTGGTCTACATGTAAAGAAGCAAAACCACCTTCAACGAAACTGAGTAATTTTAAAAGTAAGTTCAGAACAAAATCCTCGCTTTTATTTATAGTCACGTTCAAAACGAGCATTTTGGTCCACTTGAAAAAAGCCAGTTCCACACCAAGTGAAAAAAACTCTCAACAAGACCTTTCGTCCAGGGTCTTGACATGTTTCAGTGCAAAAAGCGGTAAAAGCTTGGCAAATGTGAAACTGACGGTGTAAAAAAATAAAACTTAACGATCATCTGATGCTCTACGCACAACCAGAAGTAATTAAAATCCGGACTAATTCTGGATAAAGCTGAGCTAAAAGTCGAATCTCAAACTATGTGCTTGTTACCTAATATCAAAATCTAACCTGAGTCTTTCAACGGAAACGTTTCATCGAACGAAAACGTGAATTGCTGGGTTTACTCTAGAACCGATGACTCGTCGAGAAATACTAACTGTTTGACATAAGAGGCAAAAACTTAGATTGCGCGGGAGTGTCTGAAACAACATCAAGAGATCTAGATAAATCTATCTCATTTTTGGTTTGCTGTGGAGCTACACTTGCTCGTAGTAAATTGCAAACATTTGTGGTGAAATTGATTTTTAGAAAATTGTGCAAAACCGAAAGTTGTGGCCCGAAAATAAACGTGTCCTTCAGAAAATTCTGCAACCACCGTTTTGCATTCACGTTGAGGCATTAATATTTCACGAAACTGCAATAACTCAATCGCTCAGGAATTTGAAACTTGTCATAAGTATTTCAAAAACAAGATCAACAACGCGCATGCAGAAGATTAACCAAATTTTTTCCCTTCGCATCAATTTTTTTTCATCTCTTTCAAGTGCGTATTTGTTTCAAGCGTCTAATGGATGTATTTCGGACAATTGCTGTAACCACCTGTCAATTCTTGCACTTCAATCATACTTGCTTGTGCTAGTACGAACTTAAACGAGGTATTAACCTATTTTGATTAAAATTTTATTTGGTTGACAACTGACTATTCAATGTTTCTGACGAGAAATTTCTTTTTTTAGACTAAACTCTCCTATCTTGTTGCACTGCCAGCGTCAAAATTGAGCTTGTTATTCTTGGCCGGAAAATTGCTGTCTCAACAGTGCACTTTACATATCGATCGGTTGACTAGATAAGACAAGTCATAACTACCTATTTTACTGTGAAGAAGCGGATTTGAAGCAGTTTAAGTTGGCTTGCCTGTAGCACAGTACGCTACCTGACAATTATCAGCGGTGTACTAAACATCTGATAACAAATCCTGTTTTACTCTTTAAATCATATCACATTACTGAGCCACGCACGACGCAAATCACGCCTTCAGCCTCAGCGGCCCACAGAATTTGATTCAGTAGAAGGTGGTGTTACTGGCGCTGAGCTGCCACAGCAAAAAAGTAGCTTTGTAGAGCGCTGTCGGCCACGGGAAAAGCTCCTGCTCTGCGAAGGTTCCTTTTCTTTTTTTCTCCCACGAGTGCTGCTGTGAGTATTTACTGTGCGTGCTCAGTTACTGTGGTATTATGTTTATTCAACAGCCGACCCTAACAACTTGTCGAGTGGTCGGGAAACTCAGGGATAGAACAATGTAAATGCCCGCGTACTTCAAGCTTATGGTTATGACTAATGCTCTGTGCTACAACAACGAGATGTCATTTCTTGGTAGATAACATTTCTTTCAAGGTATGTCGTGCGATTGTAGCGTTTATTTGGTGGTTATTGAGCCAAGGCATGTTCCTTTCAATCCTTCATTTAACTGATAGTTGTTGTTTACAGCCATCCATTGCTGTTTACACTTTTATTTAGGTTGCAGGAACGAGATCAATATTTTCTTCTCTTCCAGAACAGTACAGCTTGTCGCGTTTCTACGCAAGAGTTCCTTGAACTAAGATCTGGAACAGTAGCATAACCAGCCCAAAATTTTGGGAGGGGCCACATATATTTTCAATTCAAGCGAGCAACAGTATTCGGTATGGGACACCGTCTCTCGAAGCACAAAACGACAGGATATGCCAGACATTTGGGGAGCCATGGCCCCTTTGGCCCTCTGGCTACGCCTGGTTTACTCGGATAAACCAACACTCAATATAGTTTTTCTCAGGTTTGATTGGTGTTCCAGGTTAAGAAACCTTGTTTTTCAGTCTTTGTACGTGAGCGCTACTGCTCGCGGATGAAATCCGAGAGTAGGGCTATCGAAATTTTCAGCATGCTTTTAGAAACAAATGAAATACAACAATTTCAACAAATGCCTAAGACCCCAAAAATATCTCCGGAAATCCGTTGCGTTCCAGATAATGGGCGTGTCTAGCGGGGGGCAGAGGGACCATGTCCCCCCCCAAATTTCTAGCATATCTTGTCGTTTTGTGCTTCGAGAGGCGGTGTCACAAACCGAACACTGCTGCTTGATTAAATTGAAAATATTTGGCCCCTCCCAAAATTTTGGGCTGGCTACGCTACTGAGTGTGTCCAAACTTTTTAGAGTAAAAGGCCACAACTGTTAAGCAGATTGCTTCGCGGGCCAAAGTTTCATATCACGACATGTTGGTGTATTTTCCATTGTAGGACAAACTTCAGAAGATGCATGCCTTGTGTCATAATGTCTTTTTATGTTACATTTTTTTAAATATTAAACTTTTTTGTTGTATATCAACAAAATAGGCTTGTTTTTCACTTGCGCGAAGAGGTATTGACGTATTTACCTTTCTTTGTTGAAATTGTCTTGACTATCGCAAACTTTTGGCTTTTGGGTGCCGTTGCGATTATATCAGGAGCAATTCAATTAAAACAGTACCTTGCTCGAAACAGTTCAGATGTGCTTAAATTGATCTATACTTCTGATTAAGAATGTACAAGCTGTGTAGGTTGCAGCACAGCACGCATAAGAAAGGTAAAAAATACATAGCTAGTTCTACGGTAATGCCGCTGATGTGCTATCAATGACTGATCTATTGTAATGGTTGGTGACGTAACAAAGGACATTTGCAATCATTCCCATTTAACCATGACTGAAGACATTGTTCCCACGTTGCGCCCGCGACGCGCCTGGGGAGCTGAATGGGGATAGCGCAGCGTGTCTCTACTCTAGGAGATTGGAAACTGAATCATTACTTCGCTCACAAGGAAAGAGCACAAACTGGTTGAGGAAGTCAAACGATGTTCCCAAGGTTTTGTCGGCATCTCATCGACTAAGGGTAGTGGTTTTAACTCTATAGCAGTGGGGTACCCAGCCCAAAATTTGGGGGGTCAGAATGTTTAATTTTAGTCGAGCAACAGTATTTTGTTTGGGATACCGCCTCGCAAATCATAAAATGACTAGATATTCTAAAATTTTGGGAGAGCATGACCCCTGGTCCCCTGGCTGCGCCTGTGCACTATTGAGCTGAACGATGGGTGGAAATTGTTTTACTCAAGCGTTCTGCCCAGGCTGAGCTGGGCATACTAGTTAGCTATACTGTTTTTCAAGCTGCCAACATCTAGCCAAAAATTCAGGCTCATTTGTTTAACTTTCAAAAGATAAACGTATGTCCCATTGCGAAAACTCTGTTGTATTTTCTGGGACCCAGAAAAAAAGCCTAGGGCCTAGGCTACATAGCCTATTGGTAAATCCGGCCCTGGGTATGATTTAGGCGTTCTTTTGAGTCATTGTAGAGCGTAGCAATGCCAGTTAATGGAACCTCAGAGATACATGTTTATTAATTGGAATTGCATTATATAACTGCCAATTGTTTGAATCTCAGAGATACATGTTAAAAAAAACATTAATAAATAAAGATTAATAAAACATTAATTAGAATAATGCAACAGTTTTGGCATATTTGTAACGATTCGTGTTTCTTGCACTGGGGGCTGAACACTTTCGTTAATGCTCTATTATCATTTTTTTCTTTTTTTGCGCCTTTATTTTTAACGTTTTATTAATGTATCTTCTTTTGCGTCTATATGTTAACTTTTTGCCATCATGTTGTCGCAACTGGTCCCGGCAGATGGCACTCCAGGTTCTGGCCTGCCGTTGTTTGCCGTTAAATAAATAAATAAATAAATGTTCATAGTTTCTACTTTTAATGTATTGTTTGTTTTTTAAAGAATAATTGAAGTGTTGTCTTTGTTTTACCTACTTTTACAAAGAATACTTAGAGTGCTAATACGAAAGTTTGGTGTTCTTAGTAAGGAAGCAAATACCTAGTAATTATTGTCAAGTATAGGGTGACCCAAAAAGATGTGTACCCATGAAAATTTCAATTGTGACTTTGATTAAAAAGCTATTTATTTCAAATTACAACCACACATTATTCAG
>JGI24159J19872_10012013_pt1 | contig 11319 bp, 13 predicted proteins | sample Ectturendosymbi4_FD_19872 | JGI IMG/M metagenome (IMG submission 19872) | reverse complement strand
AAAGCTTCGGATACAAGCTGTCCTGACTCGGTTGCTTTTTTTCGGTTACTCAAGGCGTTGAACCTCCGGAGACTTTTGAGAAAAAGAAGCCTGCCAAGCAAGAACAAGAACGAACGTTGGAAGATCTTCTGCCTCATCTGAATCCTCCGGAAAATGCCAAGCACAAATTAGAGGTGCACATGGTGTTTAGAGCGTGATTCCTGGTTTTCGAGTTGGGTTATGACAAAATAATCTCCCTTCTTTAAGTCGATTTCCGTGGTGTTGAGGTGAAAGGTTCGGTAACAACCAGCGCATTTCCGTTCGGTGACAACCAACGCATTTCCGTTCGGTGACAACCAGCGCATTTCCATTCGGTGACAACCAGCGCTTTTCTGTACGGTGACAACCAGCGCTTTTCTGTACGGTGACAACCAGCGCTTTTCTGTACGGTGACAACCAGCGCTTTTCTGTACGGTAACAACCAGCGCTTTTCTGTACGGTAACAACCAGCGCTTTTCTGTACGGTAACAACCAGCGCTTTTCTGTTCGGTAACAACCAGCGTTTTTCTGTTCGGTAACAACCAGCACATTTCCGTTCTGATGCTATTCCGCTCACTTTCAATTCGGTGAAAATATGCGGTCAATGCTGTATTGTTTCAGAAATTTGGTTGATCAGGACATCAACAAAAGCTGTTTGGATGCTTAAATCGCAATTAGGATGAGAATTTTAAGTCGTTCTGTCGAGCTGCTACATTGATCGAAACTCGACGCTTCTGCTGAACATACGTGACAGCGGTTCGCACCGCGATCCAGCGAGCGGTGCACCGCTCTTTTGCCTTTTCAGTAAAAACATCCACTACGACGGTCCGTGTTCTTGGTGAAAATGTTGTCGCTTTTCAAAAAATGCTTAACAAAAGTTCAGCGTGTCAACACAATCGTGCTTCTCGGCTACAGGCGTTGGTTTGGTAATACTAACTTGGAACAGCTGCTTGGATCAGGTTTGGTAACCTTAAATTGGGGCATCTGTTGAAATAAGGTTTGGTAACCCGAACTTGCGGCAACTGTTTGGTCAAGTTTGGTAATCTGTTTGGATCAGGTTTGGTAACCTTAACTTGGGCCGTCTATTCGGTTCAGGTGCGACTCGTGCAAAGTCGTCCGCGCAGCGATGAGTTTGAGAAAACCCGCAAAGAGTCTTACGCTGTCTACCGGAAATACCAGCTGGCTATCCACAAAGATGACCCGAACGATTGCGAGGAAAAACAGGTTTGTGGGGGGGTCGACTTTGTTTATTTTCAAATCGATTTTGTGTTTGTTGACGGACACATTATCAACTTTTGATTTTTTTTTCAGTGGATGAGGTTTCTGGTCGATTCCCCTCTTACTGTAAGTGTTGCGCTGCTTTTTGCTTGTTATTATTATTACATCAACCATCGGCGTCGGAAAGATTGTTTCCCAGGGAGGGAAAGATTGTTTCCCAGGCAGGGAAAGATTGTTTCCCAGGCAGGGAAAGGTTGGTTCCCAGGGAGGGAAAGATTGTTTCCCAGGGAGGGAAAGATTGTTTCCCAGGGAGGGATAGATTGTTCCCAGGGAGGGAAAGATTGTTTCCAGGGAGGGGCCAATAGCGCATTTTTCCAGAGGCAGCCATAAAGGGAGGGCCGGAAGTGGTGAAAAGTCCATTTTCCTTTCATCCCTCTCGAAGCTAAGAAAACAACCTTTTTTGCTAAAAAGATCATGGGAAAATGTCAAATTTCAAAATCTAGGGGGCAAAACCCCCTGCCAACCCCTTTCTGACGCCCATGATATCGACGTAATCTGGAACCAGATTAATGAAGGTATATTATATAATGCACCGCGACTTGTTCCCTGTCGCCTTCGGCGTTTCTCGCGTCCATGTTGCGCTTTGCTCGCGCGCGCTACATCACGATTGTTTCGTCACAGTACGACGACAAGCCTTTCAAGCCAGGCTTCGGCTCCTTCCACAACCAGTACTGGCTGGACGACAAGCTGATCGCCGTCGGTGTCTGCGACGTCCTCCCCAATTACATATCCTCCGTGTATTTATACTACGACCCGGACTATGGCTTTCTGACAATGGGCGTCTATTCTGCTCTGAGGTCGGTGCGGGCCCTCGGCCAGGTTTTGAGTTTAAGGGGGGGCAAATAAAATTACGGGCCTGGGTGATGTTCTTGCGATCAATTGCCTGCATTGTTTCGTTTGAGAAACCGTGTTTGATGCCCCTCCTTGGCCCCCGAGGCACTCCCGGGCCCGGCGACAATCCCAGGAGACCCATTTCGTGGTTTTGCGTGAAGTTGAGCGGCCCGTGCGGTACCAGGCCGTAATGATGGCAAAGTAGTTGACAATTATGATAATCGTTTGATTTTAACAAAAGTCTTTATTACTACTATGTGTCCGTTAGTAATGATAATAAGAAAAGTGAATTTTTACGAAATAAACAGTCAATGCAACAACGACTTGCTCTAAAAATAGTGTATAATAATATATACTGATGACACAGTAACAAAAAATAAAATAACAGTAATAAAATTTAAATGAGAAAAAGAGTAGTTCGCCGCAAGTAATGGAAAGTCGGGTTGTCAGTGCTCGCAGTCGACACGATCTTTTTCTTCGCTACAGCGAAATAGTGATGACCCGCAAAATCCACGAGTTGCGGCCGAGTATCGAGTACTACTGCATGGGTTACTACGTCCAGTCGTGCCAGAAGATGCGTTACAAGAACAAGTTCTTCGGTACCGAGGTCCTGTGCCCGGAGACGTACAGGTGGATCCCGCTGTACAAGTGCATCGAGGCGTTGAAGAAGTCGAAATACACCAGGCTCAATGAACTGGGCGGTGGGTGATCTTGAGCGTTGTTCGAGTTACTCGTATACGTTGTTCGAGTTACATGCATGCGTTGTTCGAGTTACTCGCATGCGATCTTCGAGTCACTCGTATACGTTGTTCGAGTCACTCGCACGCGTTGTTCGAGTTACTCGCATGCGTTGGTCGAGCTACTCGCATCGTTGTTCGAGCTACTCGCATGCGTTGTTTGAGCTACTCGTATACGTTGTTCGAGTTACTGGTATGCGTTGTTCGAGTCCCTCATATGCGTTGTTCGAGCCCCTCGTATGCGTTGTTCGAGTTACTCGTATACGTTGGTTCGAGTTACTCGGTTTTGTGTGTAGAGTATTTAGCGCTTCGAAAAATTTTTCGATGTTTTGTGTTTTCCTTTTTCTGTGCAAGTGCATAACCTAGGCAACGCGTGCCGACCAACGTTCAGACCAGGAAGTCTTAGCGCTCAGTGCCCCTTCCTCCCCCGGTCCTTGTGCTACAGCAGGGCTGAGGAACCTATTTACTATCACGGGCCGCATAAATGGTGGGTTGTTGCTGGGCAAAATCAATTGATTTAATCCAAAAATTCAACCTTTATCTAACGATGAGACATAAGGGATTGTCTTAACGTGCCATCTAAGTACCTGCTTATCATGGAACTTCGTTTTCACGCGATGTTGAACTCTAACTTGGGTAACGAAAATTCCGATGCCGGCCATATTAAATGTTCACGCGGGCTGCAGGTTCCCTACCCCTGGTCTACAAGGGGCGGTTATTCGCCTACCCCCTTCCTTTCTTGCATGTTGCATAAAGAGACAGATACTATTGAAAAAGCGCCAATTGGAGGCAGGGTTCCGCATCACCGACCACCGCTTTCTGGTCCACTGATTCTGCTTTGCCCGCATTTCTAAAGCGCATGACGCGTTTCTGGCTCGACTTTTTATTTTTTCTCACACAGTGCATGACGCACGTGACTTCCGGCACACGCAGCGTTTGTCGTTGCTGCAACGTCACAATCGCGTTTATCGTTGCAGCAGCGTCACAATCGCTCTTTGATGTCAGTCTTGTCGTGCGCATGGTCGTCTGAAGGAAGGGGCAGGGGGTCTTTTTCTCCCCCTGGAGTTTGAAACGTCATATTTTGCTTTAAAGCTGATCAGACGAAAAACGGAACAACACAATCCGAGGAATTAAACATCGGGTTCTTTGATTTTTTGAAAGGAGTTGGGGTTACAGAACCAAGAGGGGTTACAGAACCAAAAGGAGTTGGGGTTACAGAACCAAGATTTTTTGAAAGGAGTTGGGGTTACAGAACCAAGAGATCATTGGATAGGGAACTAGCCGCACGACCATGGGTGTCGGAAAGATTTTTCCAGGGGGGGACAACGGGTGTGGAATTTCATTTGCAAAATGAAACTAAAAGAAAAACATTTTTCTGCTGAAACGTTTAAATTCCGCTCTTTTTTTATTTTTGTGTTCTAAATATTTGTTCAGTTTTGCGTTTGCCCAGCTTTAAAATCCGGTAAATTTTTTAGTTGTGTTTTTTCTTTGATCAGCTTCAAATACCTTTCATTTTTTTGTTTATTTTCTGCTGAGTGTTTCCTTTGTCCACCTTTAAAATCTCCTAAAATTTTGTTTTTTTTCTATTTTTAATTTTTTTGTTTTTCCTTTTTGTCCAACGCTCGCAAGCGCCGCTGTGAACAAACCCTCGGGGGTCTTTGTAAACTGGAGCAGAGGGTATTAACCTTATTTGTACCCCGACCCATTACATCAACCCACTATAAACCAATGACCCCCATCTAAACCTCGAACAAAGCAAATGTAATGCAGGGGTGTACATAAAATATCAACTAGCGACCCCTCCAAAAATGGTTCACGATCCCTCTTGGGTCGCGAACCCCCAGGTTGAAAACCACTGTACTAGAGAATAGTACACGTCAAGCCTCTGTGTTCAAGGTTTTAATGAACTTCAATCACAAACTAAGGTAACGAACGAAACGAATGAAGAGGCATGTGTTAACAGTACTGCAGCAAAAACTAATTGCATCTACAAGCCGCAGAAATTCAAACAGTAATTTTAATCACAACCAGTAGCGCAGCCAGAATGAGGCCGAAGAGGCCATGGCTCCCTCCGGAACAAACGTGCTCAGATTTTTCGCTGGTGCTTTATATCAATTTCAACTGTTCGATGGTAGAAGATACTTCATGTATTATCCTCTTGTAATAGACCAGGAATTGAGCTGGACATCTAAATGATCTTCGTGCAAAATAGCCAAAGTGAGCTGACGTTGAACTCTGATGACGTCAGAGACTGGCCCCTCCCAAACAAAATACCTGGCTGCGCCACTGATTATGCAAGGTCACGTGTCGCCGCCGAAAAAAACTTAAACAGCGACAGTTCGTTGAAATTTCTCTTCCGTTTGAAGGTGGTTCCCCGGACGACAAGGACGAAGACGGCGAGTGGGACTCGCTCGAGTCGCTCGGCGTCCTCCATCGGCGCTCGCCGAGTACGTACGGCGCGTACCAGCGTCACAAGTACGAGTCCGATCGCACCCGGTACCGCTTGCCCGACGGACAGGGCACCCTTGAGGAGAAAAGGGCCAGGGAAGACGAAAGGATGCGAACTTACGCGAAGATGGTCGGAAAGACGTGCGGTCGTCGGATTTTGGTCTTTCGCTCTGACGACGAAGATTATTATTGATTTTCGGCTTGTTGGTTGTTTTCCACGTCGGAAAATTAGTTAATTACGTGTCGATGCGACCGGTTGGTTACCGATTTATCATTGTCAGCGATCCAGTAAACCTGAGATCTCCAAACTATGGCCCGTGGGCCAAATCCGGCCCACAAGCCATTTTGTCAATAATGAAAAAATTATATACAGTAATTACGAAATATTTGTTGGTTTGGAATATAACATATCCCGAAACAATCACGTTACTTGAGACGTCCGGCCAGGGGAGGGCAGGGGGGCATGTCCCCTTGCAAATTTTTGGCATATCTGTCATTTTGCACTTTGAGAGGTGGTATCCCAAACAAAACCCTGTTGATCGCCTAAAATCAAACATTTCCCCCCAAAATTTTCGGTTGGCTACGCTACTGTGTCCGGCCCTCAAAAGTGTTTGGAATCCCCTGCAGTGAACCAGTGGTTCTCAAACGGGGGCATGCAAAGGCGTTCCAAGGGGTGCACGAATTTTTTCGTAATGAAATTTTGACGTAAAAGCAAATTAATTATAGGTACGTTTCTAAATATTTTGCTCATGATTACAGTCAAGGGGTACTTGAAAGACAAAATATTGGCCAAGGGCTCCACTTCGCTTCAAAACGTCGAAATCACTTCAAAGGCTGAGAGCCAGTGCAGTAAGTAATCGCTTGCGGAAACTCGCTGTCCTTTGTCGCTACTTTATTAAAGTCGCTACAAAGCCACAGAATTGCGTCTTCGCAGTCCTCTGGTGGCAACCCAACCTTCGAAAGGCTGGCTTTCATCTTAGTTTTCGGTTTGCAGCGTTCCTGTGTCCGCGCAGAGTCCCTTTACAGCTGTCCAATCGTCGGTTTTAAGTTTCCTTGTTTTTGTGCAGAAAAAGATGTTGCCTCGTTCGTGGCGAGACTTTAAAGTTTTACGAGAAAAATTTAATTGGACTTTTTAAGACTATCCCTTCGCTGATGCGCAAACATTGAAATCGACGAAACAACGACGGCAAAAGTTTGATTTTAATTTAATTCTTTGCGTCGCCACTTACGACTGCACAGAAAACCGCTCGACGTCATATCCGTGTTTTTATTTGAATGTATCCATTGGCTTTGTTGCGATACAGCGACCTTATCGTTTTAGTGTGTGATGGCTTGTTGCAAAGAATTGTGTATTTTTGAAAAGCTACAATCGTTGTTACGTCAGTGGGTTTGCTAACGGAAACAAGCCCCTTGCTGCGCATGGGCGTCGGGAGGAGGGCAGGGGGCTTTCGTACCCCTTTGGATTTTGAAAATAGATAATTTACTTATTAACTATTTTAGTAGAAAATTGTTTTTTTTCTCAATTTCAGAGTTGGTAAAATTGGTCACCCGGAAAAAATCATAATGCCCCTCGTGGAAAAATCGTTCCGACCATAAAGGGACCCAGGGGACCATGTCTCCCCGAAATTTTTAGCATATCAAGTCGTTTTGTGCTTTGAGAAGCGGCGTCCCAAACAAAATACTGTTGCTCGCCTAAAATCAAAAATTTTTGACCCCAAAATTTCTGGGCGGTCTGCGTCACTGTTCCCGACGCCCTTGTTTCCTGCTGTTCGCACGCTATGCGGCTAATCGGCAGTTTCATCGGCGAGGTGCGATTTTAAACTTTTCGCAGGAATCAGCAGAACGCCGTGCTGATGATGGCGGCCGCTGACCGTACAAGAGCGCAATCCTCCTCGCTGTATACCGACACACACAGGACTTTTTCCTTGAAAGGGACTTCTTCACCTGAATTGTATGTTTGCCCCGAACTATTGCGTAATACGCGTTTTTGTTGTTGATGACGTGCATGAAGCTCACGCAAACAAATGAAACAAACAAGTGACCTCAGTTTTCCAAAAGTTGTCGCGAACTTGGTTTTTCCCCTAATTTGCATAGGTGTCCTGTGTGTGCGAGTGTGTGTGCACGAGCTGCGCGCTGCTTGTGCTGATGTAGCAGCTTTCGACGCGAGAAGTTCGCTTCCGTTGCAAAGGTCACAACCTACCCGACGACGCAGCGTCCGACCGCGCGTATTCGCTCTGAACAGCAAATTTCAGAAAGGAGGAAAAGATGAAAAGCATTTTCCGGAATCAGCGAGAAGTTCACTCGAGAGTTGGTGCCGAAAAACGTTTTCTTATTACGCATTGGGTTATCATCGCCAGACGTCCTTTGTCCGGATCAGCCTGCACGTGCTTCACGCTGGGGGGGCAGATGGGAAAGTCCCTGTACTCCCCACAGCTTGTTCTCGTCGGCGTTGGCCCCATACTTAATTGTTGTTAGCGATGCCTTTTTCGCGCATATTTACTAGGGTTTCTCGGACTGAGTTGATTGAGACTGAAACTTTTGGTTCAACTCCATTTTTCTCACTTGGTTCTTTGAGTTTACTTAGAGATGAACGTTGGCTTTGACTGGACTGGTGGGAATTGTTTTCAATTCGTCCTCCATTCTCGGTTAATTGAGATGCATTGAAAATAAAGTGAGAAAATTCCTCATTCCTGGTCGAACAGGGGAAAAGGAGGTTGGGGGCAAAGTGGGACTTCTTGCCCCTGAACTTCGTAAAGTGCACTGGTGTAACGAACTTACCAATTTCTCCATGTTTCGAACAATGCCGCTGGCCCATTTTCCCAACGAAAGCATATGTGCAGCCGAAATTATGAGATTCCTTTGCAGAAATTTTATCACATGGCGTCCGAAGTTCTTCTATTCCTACTTCAAACTTCTTTGCTGTTGCTATGTTGACAAAGTGCGATTGTTTGTTTGCGATAGACCTCGTGCGCAACGCTGGGCGAAATGTTCCAGTATTGCTCGCATTGATGCAGATTTCTGAGATGAACCGTATCGGTCCAGGCCATTGTCACGCTCTTGTGATTCACAAAAGAGAGTGTTGTGTTGTTGCAACGTCCTGCTGGTGAAGTCTGAGATTTGCGTGAATGGCTCGTGGCCTCAACAGCAGGAAAGATTCTTCATGCTTGCTGTGCACTTAGACTCTCTCGCCATAACGTAACTCTTTCGCTGTNGCGCGCCTTTTTCTCGCACCACGAATAAACGAGATGTAGCCACTNTAACTCGGCGCTGTCGCGAAGTGCCAAAGCGGAATTTGGCAGAGTAGAACAACTGGAAACAGTGGTGTAGGAGGCTGGGTGCAAGCGCACCCCAAAAGTTTTGATTTGGTGGAAATCTGGGCAAAATCTGTGAAAACCTTCGAAAAATCCCTGAAAATACGAGAAAAAATGGCGCTTGATGAGCTTTGATTTTTTAAAATGGCGCCTAAAATCACAAGAAGATGTTTTTTTTGTGTGTTTTTTCGGGAAAGTTTGGGGAGAATTGGGCAAAAATCTTTCACACCCCCAAGAATATGTCAGCTCCTACGCCTATGACTGGGAAGACGGAAGGAAAGAAAGCAAAGGAAGAACAGCTTCGACTGCCAGTTCTGTTTAAACCCAAATACTGCTGTGGTCTGTAGCACCAGACAGACGAAAAATAACATTGCAGGACGAACACCTAGTATCCTCTGCAGGCTGAATATAGCTTTTAAGTTTGGTAAATTAACTGTTGTCATGTCCATGGTTGAGTCAAGGACCTTCAGATGTTCTCAACTCGGTCGTAACTCTGCTACGTTTAAAACAGTAACCTAAATCAAAATTAGTCAAGCGAATGTGCTACACGATCAGCGGTTGGATGCTATTTCACGAACGCGCTTCGTTTCGACGCAGGAAACAGAAATGGACAAACGAAAAACAAAGTAAGAAAAGGAAAACGGTTTATAACACGTCGTGCTACAGCCACTGGCATGTAGGCTACTCGAAAACCGGAGTCAGTGCATGACACGTGCTTGGGAGCCTTCGGTGAAAATCAACACTGCGTCTACGAATTGATAAAAACGTGCAGTATTTCGGTCTTAGTGAGTGTGCACGGTGTGCAAAATGGGGGCCCCCATTTTCAATTTACGCGCTTTCAAAAATTTATGAGATTTTCATTATGATTGTAATTTTATTACAATGATCGCACAATAACACTTAATTTGGTTTGTTCTATAAGTTATTAATAATATGTTTTAAGACATTTCGATTTTCAATCTGAAGATAAGAAGCCAAACTGAAATGATGACACATAAATAGCTTTCTCTATGATCAAGAGGCCCCAGTGAAAATGTAAAAGGTCCTCAACCAAGATGCTAGGGTCCCCTCATCAAGGGATAGGGAGGCCTATTAGTCTTTGGTTAAACATAAATAGCCTGTCTACCGTGTATTCAAAGGGTCCAGACAAACGGTAAGATGACAAAAGGTAACATCGACAAGGTGTCCAAATACTCTTCAAAAAGATATGGGTCCTTCAATTAAAATTTAAGTGGTTTCAAATCAATAACATANTAGAGCCCTTACTTTATGAATCATTTTGCTGCTAGTTGCAAGATTTAACNGGTAGCCTACCATTCTTGCGTATATTTATACTAATTACCAAGTGTACAACCTGTCCACATCCTTAAGCAAAATACCATTTACAGAAAGCCATTGCAATAAACACAATTTTTTGGCACATAGCCTACCAAAGATTTACAGATTCGTGATATTAACTTGTTGAAGATTTTACTGCCAAAAGTTTGCAGCCAGGGCAGGATTAACCAATGGACAAGCCGGGCAAATTCGCGGGGCCTCGCGCTTATGCGGCCTTGCGCTTGAATGTCAAAACACTCTACTGGTTTTTCTATTTTTTCAGGCTGTTCACCACGCGTCAAACATGGGGAGTTTTTTTATTACTGCGTAGTATCTACTGCAGGTTAAGGAAACTGACAAGTTTGTAAGTTCTGCTTTGTCGCGATGCGTCGCGACACATCACATTTGCGTTTGGTTACACTCATTTGATTGTTCGTAACTTTTGAATCACTTACTTTATAATAAAACTTAAAATATGTAACTTGTTCTACTTTTCGCGAGCTATCTGAATCTGCATTGATATTTTGCGTTTTTCTTTCATGTCATGAGGTGAAGGACGAAAAAGAACGAAATCTTGTCTACACTTAGAAATTTTTCTTACTTTTCTCAGCATTAAAATTTTTGAAAAGGAAAGGCATGAAATGATAATTGTTTTTTAGTAAGCCCAAGCACTTGTTTTAAACTATAGACATGTACATTTACTGTATACATTGCATAAGGAAAGACAAGCACAAATTTAAGCAATCACCAGCTTCAAACAGAAAATAAGGACAGAATAAAAATAGCATGTATTTTTTATGACAGTGAAAGCGTAGGTTTCATTTCATTTTGCTATTAAACAGTGTGGTATTTTTGCAACAATCACCGAAATGCAATCCTTGCAAATTATTTCAGGTATCACAGTACAACAAAGTTGCTTTTTGATGCTGCTTTCTGTTGTAATCAGTGCATATTTTGTTGTGATCCCTAGGAACTTCAGCTATGAAATGCGGTTCCTTATTGAGCCTTTGTGCTATAACCATTGCGCTTAGTCGGCCAAGTCAGCTTGTATACGGGCCCCGTATTGTGCACAGTGCACGCAGATCAAATATCATAAGCTATCAGCGAAAACGCACTGACAGCTTTCAAGCAACTTCGCTACTTGAGTTGCTACAGCTAACCTCCAGAGCTCCAGTGCACTCCCACCACTCAAGCATGAAACCACAAGAGACCATAACTTCCAACACATCATTCGATCAGCACCAGACCCACTAAAGGAGAAAAGACATTGCTTACTTAGTAGTTAGTGTCTGCTTCTCTCGTTCATTCAAGAGCTATCGTTGGACTGGGTATGGCAGCTTGAAACATCCTGACATCCCCTAGGTGGCGGTGGTCCAAAT
>JGI24159J19872_10012011_pt1 | contig 11320 bp, 9 predicted proteins | sample Ectturendosymbi4_FD_19872 | JGI IMG/M metagenome (IMG submission 19872) | reverse complement strand
AAGTATAAACCCAGCTAAAATGAAACTCTGCCCGGGTTGTCATAACCCTTTCGCATCTGGCAAGCTCTACAAATGTTTGCAGCGGTTGTAGAATGAGTATGAGTCAACCAATGCAGCCGTCATATTTGTGGATAACAGTTCCTCGCTAGCTCAACTCACTGAAGAGATAAAGGGAGCTGAAGAAGAGCCAGCAATTCTTGTCAGAGCAATGTGAAGATATGAAGGAAAAACTACATTGGAACGACAAAGAGGTGAAAGACTTGCAGGCTGAAAATCGTAGCCTGAAAGAACATGTCCAGAAGCTTGAGGTGCGGTTGAGCCAAACTGAAGAGGACGTCAATGACCTTGAACAATATGGCCGCCGTGAGGGCCTAGAGTTTGAGGGGCTGACCTGGAAAGAGAACGATAACACGGATGACCTCCTTGTTGGTGTCTGCAAACTATTGGATGTGGGACTTGGATAGGAGAGACATTAGTGTCTCACATAGGCTGGCCCCAGCAACTGAAAGCAACTAGCAACTGTGCAACCGCTGAAACTACATGTTGCATATCACAAGAACTTCCATGGACAGAGTTTTAAAACTGTGACTAGTTACAGTTATCTGTAAGCCTTGAACTGCTGAGGCGAGCACAAAAACGCTGTTAATTCCGGACATTAAACTAACTGGAAAGCAAAGTGTAACAACTGATATCGCCTAATGAGATCACTTTTGCGCCCAAAAGAAGCTCCTAGTCACCACATTCAACTGATCAACATTAGTAACAGCACAAATTACATTCCATGCTCACTCTATTTGTACCTGGTTGAATTGGTCTTATATAGGAATTTTGATCTTTCCCTGGAAGATTCTATCCAGTGACTTGTTACTGTTGAGCTCCATCTTCCGGTGACCACTTAATTCACAAGTGAGGCCATTCTTACGCTGCAAAAATTGCACCTTCAAGTTGGTTTCAAAATCCCTTTCAGCTTAAATTCGCTCTAACAAGCAGAAAATGTAAATCATCGCTTGCCTGCATTGCCATGATGTGTGCTGTTGACATAGTCTAAGACTAGATAAAGTTAAATTGTCACCATTTTATTGATGTTTTGAGAACGAAAGAGATAAAGCTTGTTCCAATATTGGTTTGCTACTTTACGTGAAAAGCAATAAAACAATTTCATCCCATCTGAAGCAATGATTCGCTGAGAAAGATAGAGAAAGCAGGTGAAGATGCAAAAATAGTTATATAAGAAAAGTGACTTTTACGATAGATGCACATTATATCCAGTGGCGTAACTGGAGGTTTGACCCAGGGGGGGCACACTTAGCTGAAACGGGCCCATTGGCCACGGTTTAGGTATGCAATAATTAGTTTCCAAAAACTGATATACGTTATTCCACAAAAACAGAAAATATTTGTCGAGTGATGTAATGAGCTTCAACTGGGTAAACGACTTTAAAGTAAATTTCATGTAACATATTATATCTAAAATTGATACCCATCAATAACTTGTGACTGGGTAAGGTAGGCTTAAGGTTTGTTATAAGACCCACCGCACCCAGGGCCTTAACGAGGCTAGATGGCACCCGGGACAAGATACAATTTTGGCACTCCCGTGTGCGAACCTGATGTCTTTCGGAAGCAAATGTACTGTATTGAAGAAAGTACTTGTGGCATTGTTGAGACTTTTCTGCCCCCCTCACAGTGATTCGGCGTCCCCCGCAGTGATCGGGCGCCGGGAATTTTGCCCTCCTCGTTACGCCCCCTGACTACACCTGAATCTTGGTAATTAACTCCTAAATTAATTCCACTTTTTTTCAAAGAACCAACTGCTTGACTTAATGATGGAGCATGCGAGGGTAGATTCTGGGCATTGCCTGAGCATACAACAAAACAAATGTAAGTCCAAAGCGGAATTTTTGAGCTGTTCACTGATCTTTCCGCAGCGATAATAAAACTACATTCATTTAGCAGCTAATAAGCAATAATGCCAAACAATTTTACCTAAATATGGAGCTGCACACCAAACAATTGCAAATAGGTGTGAACAGTGCCGTAGCAGCCGAACTCTGGGCCCCTTCCGAAATGCATACAGGGGCCCTTCTAATGGTGATTTCCAAAAAATATTTCTAAAACGTTGTTGCATTAGCGTTTTTATTCGCCACCATTTAGTTGTCGCTGTAATTTATCTATCGCACGATTACTCAACTGGCGGGCCGTGGTCATACAGCAAAATAAAAGAAATCACTCTATAGTGGCACAGTAGCACACATGAAAAATAATATTACATGACAATAACAATGAAAATATCATAATCAATGTCACATTATAGTAGTATCAAAACGGTTTGAATGGAGTCTTCTGGCATGAAAAACTTTGATGGCATCATCATAATCGTGTAGAGAGCGCACACATGAAGCTTCGATTGACAACATGGCTAAATGAGGACAGTCTGCTATCTGTCATATGAGACCTGTTAGAGGTTTTGATCAGCTTCCGTTTGCTGAAACTCCTTTCAGCGCTGGCAATAATATCGGTGTAGCTTAGCATAATCCGACGTGCAATAAATATGTTAGGACTTCATCAAGGCGTGTGTTGGAATAGAGCTTAACAAAAGGAATTTGGTCTTAATCATTGCCATTTTAACGATGATTTAGAGATGCAGTGCAATGCAAATGCTAGCAAAATTTTGCAGGAAATCAGAATCAAACCTATCGTTCAGTTATGAAAACACTGGTACCGAAGGAACAATCCTTGTTACCGAAGGAACAATCACTGAAAAACGCTAAAAACAAAAACCTACTAAAAATCAAAAGAATACTAAATACCGAAATACAAGCTAACAGGGGGCCCATTTTTTCATTTAGCTTGCCAGGGGGGGCGGCGTGCACCCCTGCCCCCCGTCAGTTACGTCACTGATTATATCTGCATCACTGTGATGTTTTCATGTGAAAACTCACGTTTGGATTGACCTCAAAGAAAAAATTCTGGTCGCAAATGCGTGAATCTGATTAACAACATGCTTGGGAAACAAGTAACCCACAGTGACTCTTATAAAACGAGCAAGAACAAGATACGAGGTATGCGTCCAAGTGTTGCAAGAAATATATTGTAGCTGGCACTCATCAAACCAAAAGTAGTTGGATATGTTCAATGTTTTTTCATAAAGATAAGCTCATTGCAAACTTTTAGAAGCTGGCGCTGATGTTGCATTTTGCTTACAGAGAAAATGCAGTACCCGCAACGAGAATATTTTGCAACGTTAAAATATTTGATCTGACAAGTGAAGCAGAAAAATGGAGTATGAATATTAGAACGTTCATCAACTGCAAAACTAGTAATGATTTGTTTCCTGTAACTTTTATGAGAAAATTAAATTGAACAATGCGTTTATGAAAAACTATTGCCTGCACAAAGTGTCATTGTCGAAAGAATAAATTTGAATCGAATGGTTTACGCTTTAAAATGATGCTGCTTTGTTTCGTACAATTGCATTGTTAGGCCTATTTCATTTATATGAAAATCTGTATGCATATGAAGTGTCAACCAAACTGCTTTCATAGGCTGTTTGTTTGATAGTGTCCTGGTTTGAAGTTACAAACATACGGTATAGTATGCCTAGTTCTACATCATTTACCGGATTTTATAGGAGAACATTAAGACGAGGTCGTCTGCGTCACTATACTGTTGCGATATTGATGAAGGTGTGTCACTGACGTTGATGTTGAACAACACCGCATGCCTTTGGTGGCAAGGACGCATGCAATTGCCACCGATAGTTTTCATAACGAAACTACAATTTACCAGGATGTTTCCAAGGGACCGTACCACGTGTCGTTTGGAATCGCTTGTAGACGTTTAAACACCAGTCTCTGGTGACAAGACCGCGTCATGGGCAGTGGTGAGGTCAACCAGGGTAACATCAACCTTGTTGGTTTTTTTTCAATGTTATCTTCGATATCTTTGGTCACCTACTTTACCTGATGAGTGGTAGAGCGACCGCGTTGGAAGGTGCTGGCTTGGTATATTGGCAGTTTGGACCTACTCAGGACGGTTTATGATACTCCGGGTTTGGGCTCGTTTGGGGGTCTGGAAATTTAGAAGCTGAAAATTTTACAGCTTGGGTTGAACATTCAAGATATCACTGATTTGCTAATCAATATTGAACACAACGCATTTATCTCGGTCAGGCGTTTTCAATCCTCAATCTCCATTGTGTTCGCATCACTGACAAATTCCCAGGCCTGTGTCTCACTTGCAGAAGGCCCTAAACTCCCCAGTATTTTGAAGCTCCCGACAGACTAAATTCCCGACTTTTACAACCAAATGTACGTTGTGAGCCACAGGATAAGTACTTGCTGTGAGTTTGTGTTTTGTCTGTCCGGGCTACTTCTTGGGTCAGGCTGGAGTGTTTTTGATTTCATGTTTCTTGGCGACATTCTTCTCGTGTGACTGCCGCCGCCGCGTGGGCGTAATTAGCAAGGCGCCCGTGACGTGCTGTTCAGTCACAGGCGAAACGCGATCAGTATAGGACGGCCTGCACACCGCACATATCGTTATTTCAGTTTCAGCAAGACGTTTCGGGTTGAATGCTTGATTTTGGTGTCTCTTTTTTATACATGTTTAACTTGTTGTTTTGCGTTGTGTAGATGCATGATTTTTAGTTGATTAAAACCAAGGAAGTTGGTCAATGTTGTGATAAGTTCAGAACAGTGCTCGTCGCGCCTTGGCGTTCTGGCGGGTCATAGTTTTAGCTCTAACCTTCTACAGGTTCACTGAATTGAAAGAGAGACATTTTTAAAGCGTTATGTTAAATTTCGATTATTTGTCAGAATAAAAAATCAAGTAAAACAGCAATACGTAATATTTAAAAAAAAAACAATAAAAGATCTAGGTTTGCTGTAAGCTTTCGAGGAATCAGCCGAATGGGTTCTGCTTTAATCTTTTTCCGATGATTCAAACTTCCACATATCTGTATTCAAGTAACTATCGACACAGGTAAAGAGTTTGAATCAATCAGCAAAATTTTTTGACAGGAAATCGATTTCACGTAACACTACGAATCATCAGTGCTGCAACCTTATTCACACAGAAATTTTAGAATGAGGTTATTCTATAAAAATTGGCAATTAAGAACACGAAAACGGTAAGTGAAATAACTCAAGACGCAGAAGGTACCGAGTGTATCCTCACTTTGGCATCACTAATTAAAGAGAGGAATGTGACTGCGGTATGCATACCTCAGTTTTAATCACACTGGCATCGCAAGCAGCAAGAATTCTGGTGGATGGCAGTGGCGTTGATGGCATCTACTCTGCAACAACTAGACGTTGACGGCACATGATTGAGCGATGCTAGTCATTGTGAATGGCTTATGACGTAACAATATTAAACGTATCTCCACAATTTTCGCAGTGCATTTTGTTTGGTAAGTAACGCACAACGCGAGCTGGGAATTTGTGTTGTCAACTTACAACGACTGAGGGGACTAATGATGATAAATGAGAGAAAGTTTGTTTCTCACTTTGAATTATAAGGTGTTGTGAGGCGCATACGAAAATTTAACACGGTCGCATTGATGCATCTTGTGCACAGGTTGCTATGTGACAGTTGCTCTGGCAAAACCGTAGTAGCAATAGCCACGAGCGTTGTATCTGTTTAAGTTTAAGTGACTTCTGATTTGTGATAGTATTCTGTAATGGCGTACTTTGCGTCTCATACAAAATAAGGCTGCGAAGAAGTATCGAAGTTAGTTGGTATGCAATAGGAGAAATGACCAATGTAATCTTAATTTTTGCGCTCCAAATAAAAGCACATTTCCGTTTCTGCTTGGAAAGCTGATAATTTTATTTCAGAACGGAAATAACAAATCAGAAGTTCCAACCGCATCGTTTTAATGTAGGCTGTTTGGAATGTTTAGTGTAGAAAAACACGAAGACGTTTCCTGACTTAAAATGTTTGCATAGAGACAATTAGGAAAGACGACTGAGAATTTTGAATATTAGTTTTTCTAAAACTCTGTCAGCGATATCAAACCACTGATCTACCTCGCTGCAATCATCGAACCATGTGAAATATGAATAACCTACATTAAAACGATTTAAGTCGAAGATATTGCCAGCTGAGGACTTCACTCATTTCCACTATAAAGTCAATAAAGCCAAGGTGTTTTGGCGCCTTGATATTCAGATACAAAAAATTATTATCTTGGACCAGGGATTTCTACACCTGCTGTTAACTGCAATCCACTTTTGTTGGTGAATGCAAGCTATACCTCGACTAGTTCGTGAGACCGTGTAAAACACAATCTTCAATTTCGTTGACTCCAGGTTAGGAAGCATTGTTTGAGTGGGTTTGAATTTTGAATATGAATGAAAACTGTTGTGAATCTTCGTGCCACCGATTTATCAAGACAAAAATAGTTTCATCAGGCAAAAATCGCAGCATGCCATGAAAAGTAAAATGAAGTGTGGTCCGATTTTGAAGTGAAGTGTTTTGGATTAAAGCACAAGACATACATCAACAGCTGCCTTCACTTGTTCCAAACCTGTGTCATTTTTTCAAGTTTTATTTGCTCTTGTGCAGTGTTTTTTCAAGTTTTTTAAAAGGGTGTCGTAGTAGAGCTTCAGGATGTCAACACCATTTTCCCTTCTATGTTTGATGCTTTTAACTGATTTTCATTTCACAAAAACTCAAGTTTCCGTCCACGTATGCTTTCCGTCCAAGCATGTCCAAGTATTATTTCAATACAACATTCATTTTGGCCAAACAAATTAAAGACAATTTCATAAATAGAAAGGTTCGATGCAGGCCTGCATACTCATTCATTCATTGCCGTGCCCGGTTTTCCTTTGGGGAGAGTCGCGGGAGCACCTGCCCTAGGAGGACTCGAAACACCTCAAAATCAACAGCAATCTCAGATAGTTCTGCTGACTCCACGCCATGACGGGACCAAGCAAGGTCGGAGATGTAGTCACTCCACCTGCTCCTTGGTCGAACTCTGGGCGGCTTTCCCGTGGGTGCAGACTGCAGCCCGAAGGCTTAGTTCGCCATTCTTTTCTGAGACATTCTGGATACATGGCCGAACAAACATAGCTGGGATCTCTCAATTCGGAGAAGTGGCTTGACGTCCCTGGCTTTACGGATTTCAGACCTGTGCTCTTTGTCACGAAGTGTCACACCGAGATCTCTTCGCAAATATCCGATCTCTGCCATCTACTCTTTTGATAGTATTCTTTCAGTCGTCACCTGAGATTAATGACCACAGGTGTGGATCGGAACAAAATCCGATTTAAAAACGGAAAGCTTTGCGGTGTTTGAAAGTTCCCGTTTCGTCACCACAGTGCGATAGAGCTCTTGTAGAACTGCGTTTGCTTACGTGTATCAATCCCTTTGTTCCGACTTTCGCCACTCGTGAATACCACCCCAAGGTACTTGAACGTCTCTACCTGCTGCAGTGAATTGCCGCTCACTTGCAGAAAACACTGCCTTTTTGCAGAAGGCAGTGTTTTCACTGTTAGGCAGTGTTTTTACTTGCAGAAAACACTGCCTAACAAATTGGTACTGCAGGCGTCTTGACAGACACAATACCTCAGCCTTTGTAGTGCTGATTTTCGTTCCTGCTTGGTCGTACGCAGCAGAAAACCGACCAAATGCGTGCTGAAGGCCCTGTTAAGAAGATCCACGCATGCAGTACCGATTCGTTCACAAAAAGCACAGGGTTCATCCTGCAGTTACCAACAATGATACCCTCGTCGACGCTTCTGTGACTGTCTATCATCAATTCATATAGACTAGGGCTCTCAATGTTTTGGAAGAGGACCACATAAGCTGTTGCACAACTGTTCGAGGGACGGACATTTTGCGTAATGTGATTTTTTCGGGATATGTTCCATTCTACCAAATTAACACATTTTTTGTAAAAATATTATTGTTTCATTATTAGAAAAATGTGTTTTGCGGCCGGGTTAAATGGCTTCGCCGGTCGGATTTGGCCCGCGGGCAGTAGTGTCGAGAACCCTGATATAGACTATGAAGAGGAGTGGTGACAGCACACAACATTTACGAAGTCCAATATCAAACGCTGAACGGTTGTGATTTAACTCCGTCGACACGGACACAATCTTTTGAGCAGGAATACAATTACTCGACTGTCAGCACGATGCACCCATCAACATCGTATTCCCACAACCCCTCAAAGCTTTTCACGAGGAACCCGACTTTATACTTTCCCGAGGTCGACAAAACATGTGTATACGTCTTTGGCATGCTCCGAGGATTTCTCAAATTTGGTGGAGAGTGGAAATTTGGTTTGTAGTGCTATGGCCGCGAAGAAAACAGCACTGGGTATTATCCAGCTTTGGTTCAATTATTTTTGCGGCATCTTGGCATACAATTTTCCTGGGAGACTAAGCAAAGAGATGGCGCGGTAGTTGGTTCATTCACTCCTGACCTCTTTCTTGTATGGGGATGGTCAATTTGCCAATCTTTCGGTGCCCTTGCGAAACGCCATGCCACTTGACACACACGAATCAGTCGAACCATCTGGCGTTCCAGGTTCCCCTAATCCACCATCAAACTTTTCGCAATTAGCTTAGCTCGGATTTAGCAGCGGCATCAGAGAGCTTATTGATGCACAGTTCTACGGAAGCTTTCATCCAGGGACGGATCCAGAGGAGGGCGATAGCCCCCGTAAAACCTAGGAAAATAACTTTATTCACCATGATTTTGGACAATTCGGAAAACATCACTCTCGATTATAAGGCCATTTTGCGATCCATTGTTTGTCACAGCAGTGTTGTGAAGTATATCGCCCTTCTAACTTTACTAGCTGGATTAGCCCCTAGTTTCATCTGTGCCAAGTTAAAACATCCCGCCTGAAAAACTTTGCTCAGTTCTGTCAGGTGAGGTGCCAATGTTGACAAAAGGAAAGTACTATGTTGAAATTTTTTGTTTTCATAAATCGCAGCAAAACAACGTAAATTGCCATCATTTTGATTTTCTGACATCTGCTTCAGTGCGACCCAAATAGCCAAAATCTCACTCCTTGCTCTCATTGTTACCTCAATGGACAACGACCTTGTTTTGCGTTCCGACCTTTTGTCTTCATTGTAGTCTGATGCATCGCCAGACAAACCGATCACAACGGTGAAACAGTAAAGCACTTCTGTAATTGCATTAAAGTGTTTTCACAGTTTCGTACACCATATTGTACAAATCTGCGGCAATATAGTAAGAGGCCGAAGCGAGACGGCGTACATGACAGCGTGCAGACACCAAACTTACAATTTTCTTTCCCAATTTCTTCGCCTGAAAATTGTTTCGGCTCACAACATTGCAGTCGTGTGTTGCAATAGCCACGTGCAAGAAAATATGCTTTCCTCAAATCTTTTCACTTCAATACAAGGAAAAACCATATCTTGGCTTTTTAGAATTTAGGGTGTCATTGCAAAATTTTTGGGTGTCATTATGACACCCAAAAACGGCTTAAAAAACACTGCTCTGTGCATAGGTATTTTTGAGCTATAGACACATCATGGCCGTGGATAATTGAGGGCAATGCAGGTAAAACAATGTCAGATGCACAGTTTCTGTCGGACAAACCGATCGTTTTCCTTTTGAAAAGAAAATGAGGTAGAATTGCTTAAACAATGCTTTTGAATACTTTTAAGCCTGTGTAGATGTAGAAGAAATTGATAAAATTAAAAAATAAGCTCCAACCACAACGAATTCACAAAAAGCAAAGAGAATAAATATTGAAACAAGGCCGAAGCACTTGCAAAGAAAATATGAATCTCTGGTCAGAAATTCACTGTGGTGGCAAAACGTGAGTAGGATGTCAATTATGTGAAACGTAGCAATCAGCTTGAAATTATGGTGCAGAACGCAAAAACGGAATTGCAAAAGCCTCCAGGGCGATATTGAGGTTGATTGTACAGCTGAAGCGGGTTCTTGGTAGTAATTGTGCAAATCGAAGAGGCTGTGACTTTTTTGTTCCAGGCAGAAAACTATAATGAGAGTGGAAAACCAGATTTGCTGCCTGAAAAAGAAGTAAATGTTAAAACAAGCGCAGGTTTTGTGAAATGTTCAAATATTACAAGTGGGTGTTTTTTTCAATTTGATATTTTAAATGCTTCGAACGTTTCGATCTCAGGAAAGTGCTGAACTTTTCGTGAAATTAAAGGCATCGAAATTATTTTAAGTGAAAACACCGGTTAAAAAATCAGTTGCTCCTGTTCACTGTGTGAAAAGAACAATGTTGTGTTAGTCTGAAGTACCATAGTATGATGAGAGACAACAAACAAACTTTAGCCTTGCGGCAAGCTTCTGAGGAATCTGCCTGCTTTCTGCTTTCATTCTTCTGCGACGATTAAAACTCGCAAGCGTATCTATTTTTATGCTTAAAGGCCACAAAGATGGTGGCAAGTAAATCAGTCACAGTTTATTGACGGGGGACTAGTTTCGCGTTTTGCAACTCATCATTAGTCCTTATTCAAATAGAATCAGTAAAGTATGATGAGAGATGTTACTTTTTAGTATGATGAGAGATGTTACTTTTTAGTATGATGAGAGATGGAGCTGAAGTATGATGAGAGATGTTATTCTTCACATTGATAAGTGGCAGATATTTGAATTACACTTTGCTATCATACCATTTCTTTCAAGATCATGCTGAAGCTATTACAAGTCTGATTTTTCGTAAGTTCCAGACATGTTGCGTTCTACTTTAAGGATATTTTTCAAAACTTGGGTGATACTATCATTTTCGGCGAAAATATTCACTGGGGGTGAGTTTATTAGGTTAGTTTATGATAATGATGACTTAGTTTTAAAATATTGTGAAATAGAATGTTAACATGTAGCAAAGTAAAACTATGCTAAGAAGAAATTGGTGAGGCTTGATGCAACATAACTAGTCATTCATGCGTGACGACAGCCATTCGTCAGTGCTTTTGCTGTTGAGGTTTAGAGAGCACAAATTCAGTTGATACCTCAGTGGCAAGCAACGGTCGTCTTTCATAATCACCATTGCTGTCAGTGTTTTGTGCGCATCAGAGACTACAGTACGTGGATCACTTAACTGCGCGACCAAGTGCTGCATTTTGATTTCCTTCATCGAAGAAAAAAACAAGAATTGCTTTTCAAGTTTTAACTGTGCTCTGAACTTGTGATGTATTAGTTTTAGTGTAAACGTAAAGGACTTCTACAAAGTAAGTGAACCCCTGAACATCTAAGATTTTTGTGATTAGGTGACACCAGAACCGTCGCCAGAAAGTTTTCAATAGGGGGGCTTTGCGGTTCTGCGGGGGGGGGCTTGACATTATAAAATTAACCAAAA
>JGI24159J19872_10012010_pt1 | contig 11322 bp, 5 predicted proteins | sample Ectturendosymbi4_FD_19872 | JGI IMG/M metagenome (IMG submission 19872) | reverse complement strand
ATCTTTTTCCACACTCCTGGCAACAAAAAGGTTTTTCTCCAGTATGTGTTCGCATGTGCGTGGTCAGGCTGCTATTAACGGAAAATCTTTTTCCACACTCCAGGCAACAAAAAGGTTTTTCGCCAGTGTGTGTTCGCATGTGCGTGGTCATGCTGCTAACAGCGGAAAATGTTTTTCCACACTCCTGGCAACAAAAAGGTTTTTCTGCAGTATGTGTTCGCATGTGCCTGGTCAGGCTTCTGGCAACGGAAAATCTTTTTCCACACTCCTGGCAACAAAAAGGTTTTTCTCTAGTGTGTGTTCGCATGTGCACGGTCAAGTTGCTGGCAACGGAAAATCTTTTTCCACACTCCTGGCAACAAAAAGGTTTTTCTGCAGTATGTGTTCGCATGCGCCTGGTCAGGCTTCTGGCAAGGGAAAATCTTTTTCCACACTCCTGGCAAAAAAAAGGTTTTTCTCCACTATGTGTTCGCATCTGCCTGGTTAGAGTGCTGGGATCAGGAAATCTTTTTCCACACTCCTGGCAACGAAAAGGCTTTTCTCTATTGTGTGTTCGCATGTGATTCGTCAAGTGGTGGGCGTGGGAAAATTTTTTTCCACACTCCTGGCAACAATGTGGTTTTCTTTCCACATGAATTCTCACGTGTTTAGTTGAACACGATTTCTGCGTGAAACATTTTCCGCACTGATGGCAACAAAATTGTTTTCTTCCTCGTGCAGTTTTTGTGTGCTTGATGGTTATCATTTTTCTGACCAAGCATTGTCCAAGGGTCTGGGAATGCATTCTTTCAGCAAATCGTTCGCGTGTCATCGTGGATAAAGATGTTTCATGAAGAGCAGACTTTATACTGCGTTTCAAGCACAACAGGCTTTCATCAGCTAAACTTTTGCTTTCTTCTGTTTGACTTGATTTGTTTTCATTGTAAATTCCACATCCATTGTATTGAGAAGAGTTACTTCGAAGAATACGCCGAGGGATTTCAAACTTCTGTTGCCTGTTTATTGTTTTCCTCCTCTTTTCTATACTGCTTTTCATAGGAATACCTCTGGTTGTTTCCACCAAAGGAGATGCATGAAACGTTTGCAAACAGCGTGTTCTGCAGTGATTATACTGGAAATTATTGTTTGCTAAAGCACAAGAAAAAATTTTAGAACATTGTTTTGCTTCAAGAGCTCCTTCGTTTTGGGATGTTTTTTCTATAATACCTTTTCGAGTCAATATGCTGAAGTGTCGCAAACGCTGATCTTTTGATGTTTTTATCGAATCTTCTGAGATAATTTTTTTCCTGAGATAGACGAACTTCTCCGTGTATAGAGATTTGTTCAGATTCGGTGAAATGTTTATTTTTTCCAATTGCTTTTTAAAGAAACGTTCCCCATTGTTTCCTTTTCCAGATCTTCGATGACATTCTTTTATTCTTTTGTGAGCCAGTCTTTGCAAAATTTCTTTTTGATATTTTCGTTTCGTAGGCTTGACCAACATTGATCTTTTAGTCACGATTGCCTCCAAGTATGTGCCACCTGTTTTTTTAAAAAACATATTTAGCATGCGACATATATAAAGCCATAGTTTTAAAAGCAAGAACTTTTCAACTTGTGAGCTTTGATCTACAAATGTGCTATATACATGACCGGTGCGAGGCGGCTGAGGGCGTAGACGTAGGAGCAGGCACATTTGTGGAAGTGGAAAGGATTTTTGCCAGAATTTCCTCAAACTTGCCCAAAATGTTTTCTGTGGGACTTTGCCTGCAAACTTTCTCCTACAAAGATCGTGAAGACATTTTTTGGTGTGACATCCAAACAGGGGTCTTCTACGGCAAACGTTGGGCGCCATTTTTGGAGTCAAAAAAGTTGGACAATTTTTTTCCGAATTTTCAGGGATTTCGCTCAGATTTTCATAAAGTTATAAACTTTTGGGGTTCACTTGCACCCTGTGCAACCCTGCCTTATACGCCACTGGTTGGGGTCCCCTCACGCCTGGACTTCCAGCCTCAAATATACAATATGTTGTATCTTATACATACTATTAATAAAAAAAGTAAGTGTCGATTTATTTTGACAGTGCTATGTACATCTCAAAAAACGTATAATGACAACGACAATGCCATGTTAACGTCAAACAATCATTGTTCCATAGGTGTTACCGTACATTAGCCTATGTTTTATCCCACGCAACCAGCGCAGCGCTTTAGCTCTTATACCACACGACCCACAACAATAAGTGTTGCGCAGCCCAATAAAAGTTCTGACCTGTAGGGACCCGATTGTTCTCTGATTCTAGGGACCCGATTTCCAATTCTAGGTACCTGAATCGGGTCCCTAAAACACCTTAAAAACCCTGGGCTACAGTGTTATTGGTTAAATAACTGTATTTCGCATTAGTGAAAAGTGTTGAGTTTTCTTTTGGCAACTCTGCTGTAAGATGCACCGGATATTGCAGGTGAAGGCTACGAATACGATTTTGCATGATTGTATACCTTGGAAACTGGCTATTCAATTGTTGCATACAGTGAGAGGATATAACACAGGTCTCCAACAATTGCGTAACTGACGTGGATGCATGGGTGCGAACCTCCCGCTTTGACAACCTAAATGTGAAAACTGGTCCCCATTTAGCTTATATTTCGGTATTCCGTGCTCTTTTGGTTTTCAGTAGGTGGTTGTGTTTTGCGTTTTTTGGAAGTTTTTGGGACTGTTTTCCTGTGATTTTGTTTTGGTACCGTATAGACATCCACATTCGGATACACTTTCATTTCTCATTTTCTGAGTGCTGGTAAGTGGGCCTCCTTCAGTTACATTTCTCACTTAGCTTAAACATCTGGTTACGCCACTGGTCGTCTAAACGTCTAGTTACGCCACTGGTCTACAACTTGATTTTACTGAAATATTTCATACTAGACTGCACTAAAACTGTCACAATCAACGTAGCTTCAACAACGTTACCTGCACAACTGCCACCTTACGAAGGCAAATGCTGATAACTAAGCTACCCAATGCACTTAGCATGGATTGGCTTTGATAACAAGAAGCTGTGGGTCATTGGATGTTGAATTTTTTTGATGTAATAAATAAATATGAATGTTGAAAGGTAAATGTGTGAAATTAGTTCTGGGGTGTCTATATGCCGTAACAAAGATCCTCAGGCAGGTTGGGGAGACCCTTTTTAACCATGGGACAGACGCCAGCCGGGCGGCTTTTCCTCCGGCTCTGGCTGCATATTTTTTAAAAACAAGCTTTTTTAGTGCAGTGAATGCATCTGTTGATGACACCGTTTCATGGTAACGTCTATGTCACAGTAGGCGGTATTGTTTGCCAAGGATGACATGCCTTTTTATTAATCATGCAATTTTCCTATTTTCAAGCTTATCAAAGAAACGTAGGAACATCAAAATTACTTGTAAATGCTTCATGATAAAAAAAAATCATAGAAAAACAAATCGGTTTTTCGAACTCATACCTGGAACTCTTGAGCCAGCCCTTAAATTCTTTTCATCCTCTTCTGCAATTGGAGTACTTGAAAACGAGGAACTGAAAACGGTTGAAATGTACAAATCGGTAAATCATACTGTTCTCAGTATTTGAGCGTACTTATCTTCAGTCAATCATATATGTATTCCAAGAATACGTGCGTAACTTAAGGCACTTTTTGTGTCAATTGGCAACAGTTTCAAATTTTGAGGCGAGTTTAATGATCCACAATAATTCTTTGTTTTCCTGCAGCAAAACAATTTTAAACAATTTGTAGCATACATGTTTTTCGTTGATGTTTCGTGGATTGGCGTTTGATTATTAAAAATTTGCTTAAAATATTTTTTCAAAAACTAAGGCAAATGAGTATTATTGAAACGTGTAAAGAACGTTTGAAACCATTTTCACATAACTCTTATCGTTTTTCCAACACACATAACATGCAGGAGACCACTCACTCGTAAACACCTGAACTACATCACCAACAGATTCTGTATATAGCTGCAGAAAATATTTACAGATGTATTGTGAACCTACCTTAAAGTTTCATTGCATAATTCCAAATAGCTTCAGAACTGTTTCTCAGCAGTTGAGGTATTTTCGCTCTCAGATGGAACGTGTATAAACACCACACCAGAACAATAATATAATCATTGTGTAAAAACTGAGCCGCATTTAGAGAAACACCTTCGAAATGTTGAAAACAAAACACTAAGCTTTTGTGCTTATTGTTTCATGCTGTTTGAAAACATCGACAAGTTACAAAAATATGATGTTAATCTCTTGAAAAACAATTGAGAAGTATTGATTGCATTGATGATATTCTTTTTACTTTAAGGATAATGCACAAACAATTGACAATCAAACTTTCGTATGCATGGGCGTTGGAAGGGGGGCCTTTGCCCCCCTGGACTTTGAAATTTGCAGCAAAAAAAGGTGTTTTTTTAGTTTTGAGTGGGAAAAAACAAATTTCACGACTTTTGGCCCCCCCTGGAAATGTTTTGTAAAAATCCCCTAGTGGCCCCTTCCTGGAAAAAATCCTTGTGATGCCCATGTTCTTACGTCTGATATTTCTTCCCGCTGGATTCCATCGAAACACTTCCAAGTCACAGGCATTTTCAATTTTGCATTAATATGCTTAAAGAAAAACGGCATTTCGCAAAATTTCTGTAACGATTGAAAAAATCCTTGGGGACAAAATATTGCAAACATTCAACCAATATATGATTTGAAAAAAAGATTGTGACTATGAAAAATCTTCAATTTTTTGAAAATATATCATGCAGCGCTAGTCCTTCCCTTCTATTTTTTTCCATTTCGAAAGCACCTATGATTTGAGCTACAATACACGGAAAAATTAATTAACATAGTAGGAACTAAACATTTTCAAACAAACACAATCTATACTAACCTCCACCAAAGACATAGTAAAATAATTCACAACATTTGCTGTTCAGAGATTCACAGATCATCGCTTATGTATCAGTCATTTATAGACGCCACAACAGTTTGGGAAACGTATACACATTGTGTGCAGCGCAGGATTAGAGATGACGCGTGGCCTGTAGCATATTAACAGCACGGGGCACTAAGTTAAAAATACACTTGAACAAGTGAACCAATCGTATATTCCGTGAGCATTCATTTGACTAAACTGACTACCATTATGTATACTCAATTTCGTAAGTACGAACACCTGGTCCTAAATAGCAACTGGTTATTGACATAATGGGCTACGTATCTTCTTTACCAAACGTATCTTTTTTCCAAGAAGGTATAGGCTACATCTCTGCACAGCTCACAAGTACAGCACGGAAACAGTAATTAATGCTTCCAGAATCATCAATAAATTTGATCATTACAATATGTAGACAGTGTAGCCTCAGTATAGTGTCGAAGTCGATTGTCAAAAGCAGCAAACCTACTGATTAAGATTGCATTTTCTAGATTTTGCCATAGCGAATTTGTTTATGATAATAGTAGCGTCTATTTCACAAACAATTTTATGCTCTTATACTTTTTAGAATGATGCTGTTCAGCTTGTTGTATCTAATGGTGCTCCTTTGTTTATTCCAGGGGTTCTCAAACTTTTTCTCCCGTTTACCCCTCGCCAGCTTCCTAATATAAAATTTACCCCCTGTTTTTTGTTTACATACTAGCGTTGTAGGAAAATGTACAACAGCATCATTAAATTTATCCCCTAGACAGGTAAAATTTACCCCAAAAGGTTAATTTACCCCTGGTTTACTCTATCATCTTAAGTTTAGAAAATTACCGTTCTCCACTGCAGTTGGTCACCATGAGGGTTAAACAAATGCGCAAATCATTTCCCATATTTGTAAAAGAAGACTCCAAGTAGACTACTTAAAGGCTAGTGAATAGATGCCAAATCCAAAGGTGCCAATGAGATTTTTTGGAAAAGCCCTGATAGACTCACCAAGAAAACCAGATTTGAACAGAAAATCCCAGTTAGACACAAAATTAGGTGGATATTTTCATAATCTCCCATGTCTAGGCACCTGTAAGTCACAAAACGTGCCAGTGAAGTAACTTTGCTAATGAACTTTTGTGTCTTTCGGAATTGTATATCCCAGTAACCAGGGGCGTAGCGTCTAAAAACGGCTTTAAAACAACACTGCTTTCAGCGAATAAAGTTTCTGTGTAGTATGTGTAAAATATGGGCCCCCTTTCTGAGATTTTGCCTTGGGTACGTGAATTTTAATATCCGCCCTTGCATATAATAAAGAACAAATTTAACGCAAAGGACCGCGAGTCCGCCAAAAGCGCCGGGCCCGCAGCAATTGCTACATTTGCTACTATTGTTAATCCGGCACTGATGGTGTGTATGAAGTGTCGCGTTTTGCCAATACCTCAAAAGTTTGGAAAATGTCGCAGTGTTTGGCCATAAACTGAACGACTCTTAGACTTTCGTCTGGATTTCGGTTGCTGTAGCTGGTTTGAGAAACTAACTACGGAAACCAGCACATGAGAAATCGGAAAGTAGGTTGATTTGCTTCAAGACAAGAATTAATCAATTGCGTCTTTCGCCGTTGTGCAGATCGAACAAAACTTCCATTTGTTCACTTAACAACAGCACATTAAACCTCCAAACGTAGTTTCCACGTAAATTGCAAGGTGTTTGCATTCTATACGACAACAGTTGTTCTTATCCTTGTTTGTTTCTTATGTGTCACAAATTAGCACTAGAAGCCCGAGGCAGTCATTTTTGAACATTTGCGTTTCGTTTTTTCATTAACCGTGATCAGGTAACCTCTGCTCAACTTGGACGGTTCTTCTACTTAAATTAAGAATTACTTAACGTTCACGTGGAAAGGTGGTTCTTTCAGTAGCTGCATTTTTTAGACGCTCTTTCAGGCAGTTCGGTCGAAATCCGCATAAGTTTTGTCGTTTTTGATGGGGAACAAAAATTTGCCCAAATTGACCCATGGTTACCTGAGGTGTAACAAAATTCCTACACAAAGATCCCTCCGCAGGTAACCTTAACCAATTTGGGCAAAAGGAGTTGGTGCATGTAGGTTCACTAGCAAGCCACTCCAGCAACTTTGACCGAATGCAGCATGGGAGTAGATCACACGAGTGCGTGCCCTGACGACGCAAATCACTTTGGCGCGAATGGCTCCGGCTCAACTCGTGGTTTTCATTGAGAAACAGACATGAGAATGTACAACGCCTTCTCCATCAGAGGAAAGAAATAACAGCCAGAAAGGGCCGGCACCTTGGTGAAAAGTCAAAGCATTTTATTAAGCAGATGATCAATGAACCTTGTGCTTCTCTTTTCCTGCTTGAAGTTTCTAGAACTCTGGTTTAGCCAAAAAAGGCTTACTCCTTGTTGTGCGTGCACTTGTGGCATTAGGCCAAAGCATTTTATTAAGGACATTAACTTTGAGACCAGTCAGCGCTGTGGAACCTGACCACCATCAAATCACAACAAAACGAGGTTCACGTGCCAAATGCCAACGATGGGGAGCACATGTCTGCACTGATAACTTTCAAGTTTTCTGCAAAGATTACTCACACCCCTGGTGTACTAACCCCAGGTGATTTCCACCCGGACAGGAGTGGTGGCAACGTGGTCCCTAGGTGAAAATCACCCCACGTTATGGTTAGTGTGAGTTTGGGGTGAAAATCATCCGACGTTGTGGATAGAGTGAGTTTTTTATTTCCCTGTTGATGCCTTGACATTGTGAAAATTAACAAAAACTCCATTAATATACAGCTTTCATATTTCAATTTGGGGGGCTTGGTGCATTGTTTGGGGGGATTAGCCCACCAAATTCCCCCTGTGGCGATTGGACTAGCCGTATGTGACACACGAAAGTCAATAGCAGCGCCGCCATCAATCTGATTGCCCAACAATCATCGTAAAGCATTTTCCCATATTGGGAAAGTTTGCCTGATTGTCGTAAAAAATTTTTTGGCTTGATTAATGTGGCTGAAAATCGCAATGAAAATAGAATAATTTAATGTCTCAACCTAATTTAATTTTATTACAGACAGAACCACAAGCTTGAAATGGGGTTCTGTTTAAACCTTAAACCAACCACCAATGACGTCTACTGGCGGAATTTTTAGATTTTTCTTTACTTTTTCGTTCATTTGGTAGGAGCACTTCCCACATTTTGGTTTGGAAAATTGCTTCTGTTCTTCATCATATAGAAGTTTTTTCAAGATCAACACGTTGTTTTTTCTGATCGGATGAGCTTGAGAAGACTTTCTAAGCTGTACGAAAACCCGCGCACGCGTCTAAACCTGTCAGTTAGTCCAGTATAAGCGAATAAACAAAATCTGCCCATTTTGGGCAAGGACAACAATGGTGTTTGTGTTTAGAGGTCACCTGAGCTGGGTTAATGTTGTTATTTGCTTCGTCATACTCTTTGACTTTTCCTAACCTATGATAAAGTTTTTGCAGCTATTGGAATTTTTTATTAGAGCTTTTGGAAACAGAGTAATTCACACATCTACCTAAAAGCCCTGAGCAGTCAAAAATGACCTACGCGTGGTCAGGAGATTATGATTCTTCAAAAAGGTGTTTAGAAGCTTCAGTAGAGTTTCTTTTGTAACTCTGAACGCAGTTACGCAACAATTGAGTAACAATTTATTGATTTTCTTCTGACAACCAGGAGCGAGACTAATATTTAGTAGTCTTATAGGTTTGTTTATTAGCTGTGTCAAATTGTTGCTGATAGTTGGTTGTTGTAATATCTCTTTTAGTATCCTAATCACAAAAATATGACAGCTGCTTCACCATGTTCTGAAGTCAGCAGAAGATCTCAAGCAGAAAAAAAACAACAATTGTGGACACTGTATGAAAACAACAATGACAGAGACCAGACGCAGAGCTGGTAATGAAAGGCAAGCCATTGCATGCTCTGAATTTTTTTCTTCACATAGCCTGTAAATCTAAGGAAAAAATGTTGTGTGCATCTTGATCTCAATGCACAAAAACGTAAAAATTATAAATACCACAAAAATTCTTCCAGAAATGGTAGAGTACGAAAGTAGTCTGGTTAGCGTGCATGGATGCACTGGACCAGATGGCTAGATACCATACCAATAAAAGTGAAACCTTGGCGGTTGCCAGATGCTGTGTTTTTCAGCATAATCAACTGTAGTGCACAAATGCTTACATCAATTACTGTCTAACAACGAAATTGAAACTGTCAAGAAGACGGTTTCCACTTGAGCTTATGAATGAACTTTGCAAGTCAAGAGATGTAGTGGGCTGTGTAACGTCCTACCCACGTTAGTGTCCCAAGACATCCAGCACTGCATTGACTGCATCAGTGTTGAATCATACCTAACCTGGGAAAAGAAATAATCACCAGTTTGTGTCCTGCAAAAATAAATCTAGCTTCTGCCAAAACTGCAAGAGGGTCTGTTGTGGAAAACAAAGCAAATAAAAATGTTTTGATAATAATTTTTGATTTTTGTGTAGGCTACTTTTTCACCTGGTTGTTTTTCCACCTTACAAAAATATGCAAGTGTGATTAACTGGCTTGTTTCAATGCAACATTCGAAGTAATTTTAAAGAAAATGTTCATAAACGCTTTTACAAATGAAATGTCAAAAATGACCGCACTCGTTCTTGTAGGTAGAGAAATTTTCCAGGGTTATTAGCGTTAAAGGACACGCCAAGTTTTTACATGGAGAATGAATGCCACACTCCTGCGCTTTCCCTTCACATGATCTTGGTATCGCTGAAGACATACTGTAAACTAAAAGTTGATGGATGTTTTCTGCAATGCATGGATACGCGCATAGTGATACATTCCATCATATCATGCCTAAAATGAGACGTATACAAAGTTATCCTTGGTTAAATTTCATCGCAAATAATAAGATTTTTCCCACCTTGTTCTATCCTTAGCTTAATTATAAAGATGAACGAAACAGGCTCGTAATCAGCTTGGGACACTAGGGGGGGCAGAGAGTTTTCTGAAGGGGGCCAAATTTACATCTGCAAAGTAAGTTTCGACACATCAAACATGCTACTGCCGTGCTAGTTGTGAAAACCTTGCATGCATTCACACAGTTCAGCATGACCTTATTTTTCGTCACAAGAACCTACAACGCGTTTCGCCAACTGACCATTGCTGCAGTGCCGTAGCAACATCTTTATCAGTCATCACCAAGCAACTAGCCGAGGTCCGTCTAAGAAACAATGACAGTAGTTCTAAATAAAAGAATGCGAATACGCTCTTCACCAAGTCAGATTCTTGTTCACTTTTTTTCTCACCAATCTGTAGGTTTTCAATTATGCAACAAAAATTATATTCAAACGCCACATGTATCCTGGGACTGATACTCCATCTTGAAGCCGAGTGTATTGAAGGTGAGTGATGTTCAAAGCCCAGCATTGATGACTTCAACTCTATCTGGCAGCGATAGTCAACACTTAACAAAATAGTTTTTTACTTTTCTTTTGCTTCAAATCTGACTCATCACAGTCAAAATATTTGAAATTGTAGAATATGAATTGGTAGCTTTTGAGAACTTATATTATAGGGGTCGGGAACCTTTCCCTAGTCGGGGGCCAAAAACGAAATCTGCATGGTATGGCGGGCCGTACTAATTTTCCACCACTAATTTTGTCCATTTGGCAGTTTATGATGTTGTTAAAACTTGGGAATTTGTGCAATTATAATGTTAACTCCTGACTTTCAACTTGTAAAGGTCTGCGGGCCACATGATTTTCTTGTCGGGCCAGATCCAGTCCGCGGGCCGTAGGTTGCCGACCCCTGGCTTATAACTTTGCTTGCGCAAAGATGAAGCTCACAAAGCTACGTTTATTTCCAAGCTCATTTTTTGAAACTTTGACGGTTTTCCTCTGGCTGGTTCTATTTCCTACTCACCTGCTTTCAACAGATGACAACCCACTGTTGTTTCACTTTCTTTTGCTTGCCGAACACGTGTTTCAAACGTGCAATCAACGTTGCGTTTTTCCTAAGGTACATCACTCACTAACATCTCGCCACAATCTGTAACTAAACCGCCATCAACGTGCTGTTTCTACACAGGAAGGAAACGCTCGTTCCGCGTGATTGGTCGCAATTACCCTGTGTGCGGACTGCATCAAGACCTCCTAGGAAATGCATGCCCTGATGGTTTAGTATAATTGTGCTATGTAATGTCTTCACTCCCACATTTATGTGATGAAAGAGCAATGATCTAACAACCGATGAACTAAGCATTTTGCTGTCAGTTGCAAATTTCGCTAACCACGACAAATATGTTTTTGGCGTGAAGTAGGAGATTCATCCCAAAGCTTTTCGTCTGACACTCTTCAGGGGATATCGTCAGAATGAAGTGGAGATACTACCGAACTGGTTTATA
>JGI24159J19872_10012004_pt1 | contig 11327 bp, 10 predicted proteins | sample Ectturendosymbi4_FD_19872 | JGI IMG/M metagenome (IMG submission 19872) | reverse complement strand
TGTACGCGCGAAAAAACTTGTTCAAACTGCGAACACCACTTGTTTTCCAGCAAACTACAGCAACCGATCTAGAATTTTCCATATTTCTAAAACGACTTTCAGTTGCTAGGCTTGATTTTTTCCTGAAAGGATTCGCGTCTGACGTGATCTTTCTTGATTTGCAGGGTCAGAACAAGAAGAAATAAACCTCAGTCCGATCATTGCATTCTTCCTCCTCTCTATTCAATCCGCGTTCGTTTTTTATCCATTGTTTCGTTGTTTTTGTATTGCGGTCAATCCTCCCATCTGCCACTGTGATACTTTCATTCTGCGCACAATACACTGTTCGCTGGTGGTCTCGCTTCCGCACTGTGTCTCTGGTTGGTCAGAGAACGTTTTCCTTGAGACACGCTGTTGTTTTACAGAACGCTCAACTGTCACGTTCAGAAGTTGTCCACCAACAACCTTTCACGTTTCGCGTCGAAACTTTCCGCTTTGCAGCAGCTGGCTGATAAGACTTGAACGCAAAATTGTCACCACGGCATCAAAAGCGTGTCTGGAGTAGATCAGGATTGCGCAAAGCTTAGAACATGTTCAAAGCCTGGGTAGTGAGCTGTTGTCGCCAGGTATTTCGTGGTCGTTTTTCTCCAACAACCAGGTTTATGGACTGAATCAAGAGCGTAGAAAAAACAAAATTTTCAGAACGGAAATTTTTGCGGCGATTAAAATGGCATCCGTAAATGACTTACGATGTTACAAACAAAATTTTTACATGCAGCTAAGTACTTGTTCCTCCATCTTAAGCAGTAACCAGCAGGTATAAGGCGCATTGCGCATTTAAACTGGGTGAAATAAATAAAACAGGTTGTCAGAATTATCAGTTCCACCTATGGTATTAAAAAAATTAAGAAGTATTTTTTCATTTTGGAAGAAAAAAATTTGTGTCAGCCGTAGTTTTCACGGAATTCAGCTCAGGGAATTAAATTACCCGTTGTTTTGCGGTTCATGTCTTGTTACACGGCTAGAAGTCTTTCAGCAATTAACGCTAGAGACGGAGTCTATGCTCAGGCCATGCACGCTGTGATTGGTCAAATCTTTTTCTTTGCAAAAATTCACCCGAAACGTTTTTACTTACTATTGTTATTTTTTGCAGCAGCAGTAGACCGCAGCATGAATGAAACCCAAAGACCGAAACGTGAGAAGGGTTCTAAGAGTAAGGGCGATTAAGCTTTCGCTAAAAAGTAGCAAACGACTGCGATTCCGTTTATGTACTTCGGCGAAAGTTTTTGTGAGCTTCACACACATCTGTTAGGTTGTCAGTCACGGGCGCAACCAGCTCTTCATTTCGGAGGAGGCAATTTTCATGAAATTTGATTCGATGACATCATCGTGCTTATTCAACCATGTTACAACTTTTTCGAAAACGGTCGCAGATAAATGAACTTTTCAGATTTAATGAAGATGCAGATCGAATGATCAGGACAGAGAAAAAATTAGTAGCCTAATACAAACACCTGGGTTCCGTACTCAATTTGTGCGGTCATGGCTTTAGAGTGGCAAAGAAAACTTCAAACTAGACTTTTCTTGAAAATAATTGGAATTTAAATTTCATCTTTATTCTTTGAAAGTTTATGCAAATGTCAAAATTGCTATGCAATGTTTTGAAATTTTTGGGGGGCAGATGCCCTCTGGTTGCACGTCTGTGGTCAGTCATATGATCTGCCGACTGATTTGCGATCACGAGATTGCCTGGACTGACAGGGCTGTGGCAGGCAAAGCATGGTTTGGCAGTTTGTTGCAAACTAATGAAATAGATTTGTTGCTGACGATGACAGTGGAAACAAATTTCTTTCCGAATATCCATTCTACCGAAATAAAAATGTCACTGTCGCACCGTTGGCTTAATAAATAGCGTCAATTTAGATTACCGACAGATTTGATTCGAGCGTGGGGAGGAAAAGCCGGGCACTTTAGCCGTAGAAAAGCAAGCGCAATTTAATTTACTTTCGATTTTGAAAGAGACACGAAGTCCATTACAAGCACACACTGTCTGCCTGCACAAGGCCGAGTGAAAAAAACAGACACAACAGAACGTTTTACAGCGGCGTTGGAAGCAGAACCACAGGGTTTCAGACACTTGTTAGCGGGGCCTCCGAGATAAATTTTACCAGGGGGTACGAAGACCGACATCTGGCCCCTTATGTTCTTGGGCACTCGTCGAAACTTGTATAACTTGTTTGCACAGTAATCAGAATCTGCTGTCGTGCTAAGATTTACAAATAGGTTGATTGTTATACTGGCAGCTGGCGTAAACTGATAATGTAAGGCTTGAATACAGTAAAACTGATCATGCGTACTATCACTTTCCCGAGCCCCGTAACTACCGAGCCCGGGTACGATGTACCTCTCGTAGGTCCTGCTTGTTAGCTAACCCCTAACACTTGGACGCTGAGTCCAACCCTGGAAAGGGATACACCACTGCATTTATCTCAACAAATTTTATCGCCTACAGCCAGTCTAAACACATGGGACCTGTCCATACAGTTTTCAACCTAATTTTCAAATGAGAGCCAGGCTTCGGTTGCCTTGCCTGTCTGAAAAGAATGACTTACCCACTTCGAATTATGGATATTTTTATCCATACGGCTCCACTTGGACTAGGCACATTGCGGCTAAGGTGAGCACAAGTGAGATCAATTTATTCATTTTTCTGGAAAGAATAAATTGGCCAATTTCTGTGAAAAACAATGTTGCAAAATCACTCGATTTCACAGCGATATGCTACTGAGTCGATCTCAGTATGCACAATGCATCAGAAATAAAGCAGTATTCGAAGACTAATGTAGCGTGGTGATTTGCCACACATAATGTTGAATTTGTTGCAGCAATGGCAGAGTCTACATAGTCGATTGCGGAAGACTCTTATTATTGCGGTTACGCGGAGGGTCGTCGGTTCAATTCTCTCTTTAGGTGGCTCAAGGCGACGCAGCATTGTGGCTGCAACACTAACCTCGTTGCTACCTGGAGAATGCTTTGTTCTTGTAGGTTAGCTGCTCGATAACGCTGATCTTGTTTGCGGTGAGCACCTCAGTGTTCAACTGCTGGAGTATGCTGGGTCTTGGGTCATCGTCTTTTCCTACCCATCCTGCGCTGAACACATCCAGCAAGGGTAGCAGTGGTTGCTTTCGTTGCGAGAGGTTTAGTAAGCATTTAAAGAAATGCGGTAACGGGGAGGGCCACGTAAATGCACCTGTCATCCTACCCCGGCGCTCGGGGCGGATCACCGACGGAATATGGAGTGGTTGGACAACACTATGAGACTCCGTACTTTCATCCCCCACCCTCCTGGAATGGCCCTTCCAAGAACAACGTCGGTGTCCGGCTTAACCGCATCCGCATTGCTGTCGGACGTTTCCGCCTTTGCTTGCACAAATGATGTATGCCATGTTGTCCTCCATTGTCCAACCCATCGACCTCCCCATGGACTGCACGGCCTGAATGTGCGATTCACCCCAACCGGACATGCGCGAAGAATAACACCCATATATATATTTGTGGCGCGAAAAAGCAATAATAGTGATCTCGACGGGTGATCTCTTTTGTTGCTTCCTGGCTCAGTGTGAAGCTTTGTGCACTTGCCGCTCGGGCTTTCCGATCGCAAAAATAGTTTTAAAGAAATTTTTTCAAAAGCTATTTTGAAGGTCTAACCAATACTCTTTCTCCTCCTAAGACCGCGCTTGATATCCCTAATTTTTTACACGGTTACATCGTGATTGTCAGCTCTTCATGTCAGGAGTGCGTTCATTGCAGCAACTCAGACCTGAGCAAACGCCCACATGGGTTGAGCAACAGCAACGGTTTAGGTCGCAGTTTATGACATCCGTTTTCTAGAAATACGGTTTGTCAGTGCGACAACACCCATCTCTTCTTATGAAGTGCTCAGATATGCTCTTAAAAAATGTCTTTCGTACACTCCACAAATTTGGCTTAGAACGTTAAGTGCTCCTATCACTGATGAATCAAGCGAGCGAAATTACATTCTGGTTAAAAAAATCCACCCTGCAGGACTTTGGCGCTCGAGGTGGGCACCTGCGTCACGAACAGATAGTCAACGAGCTGATCAGTCGTCCCGACAATGAGACAAGGGCAGGAATTGAAACCGTTTATAAATCGTGCAAAAGTATCTGCGGAAATCATGTGAAGGCATCCGTGACTCTTTTTCACTTTTCTATTTTGCATGCCACGCAGATGTGAGGATTTTATGAGATCGGTGTGTGACGGTTTTGTTGCTCGCGGTCGCCTTCACTGATTGCTGATTGATTACTTGCCTCGCCGCATTGCCTGCTCATTTGTGTCGAACATATGTGCGCCGGTGTCAGGCCGTGTTTAGTTTTCGACCAGGCAGCTGCTGTCTTGCGTTGCAGATGTTTCTTTGTTGAATGAAAGCTGGTGAAAAGCTAATTTCGTCGATAGGTACTGTCGTCACACGGTGTAATCAGCGAGATCATTTCGTCAGGTGAAAAACTCGACGAGCCTCAAACTGTTTGCGAAAATACATTTTTCATAATTCAAATTCAAAATTCGTTTCTATAAACTCCGATATGGAAGTCACTAGAAAAATTCAGTACTTGAAAGTCCCGCAGATGCTCTGCTCATATGACGGAAATGTATTGTTCTGTTACTTGATACGCGTGACGCTTGTTGAAACGGATGTCACGGGAGAAAATCAAACATTCTGCTGAATAAACACAATAACAGACGATTTGAGCATCAGGGTCACAATTTGTGGACTCGTCGTGCTACAGAGCTTGGCGTAGTTATTAGAACCCTGGTGCAGGAACGCCATGAACAAGTCAGCAAAAAACAAACAAAAAGCGGCTGTTGCACTTACTTTCATCAATGATGCCGTTACGCCAGAAACACAACGGTGTCGCCAACAAACAACTCGACCGACATCACCGTCGCAAGAAGTCACGCACGAGATATCGTTCACACTTTCAACCTCTCTTCCTCCGTCGAACATTTCGCCTAAAGCCTTACGAGGTTTAAAACAGCGCATTGTTGATAACAGCTACACAATCCGAGTTTAGGAATTCAAACTACGGTGGATAAAGCATTTGGGGTCTGGAAATCATCTCTCGCGGAGATCATTTCCAGACTTTTAACGTCGATAGGTAATCATGCATTAAAATGCACTTCAGCATCAAGCGACATTTTGCTCGTGACAGTAAGAAACACAGGAAAACAGGCCCGTAACCAGGTTTTAAAGTTTTTGGGGAAAAATACACTTTAGGGGGGAAACAAGTCATTTTTATTACATGTTTAAAACAAAATTTTCAGGGCACAACAAAATTTGGGGGTCACAAAAAATCGGGGGTACCGCCCCCGAATGCCCTCCCGCAGCAACATGGCAGCAGCTAGGTATCACTTTCCGGTCAAGCATTATTTTGCAGAGACTCAAACAAGCTAACGAAAAAGCAGCTGAAGCAAAACACAATTATATTTCTCAAACGTAGATACAAACAAAGGCTGGGAATGCGTCGATTGTCGTAAAATTTCGTCAGACGCCTTATCTTCAACTACCACTCATGCCACATTTTGAGCGCCAAATATTAGCAGCTTAACTGGTTGGCCGTCGTCGGAAACGGGGTGAAAAAACGTTGCACAACAAAAAGCAAGGAGAAACCGCGAAAAGTCGAATTCAAGAAACGTTTCGCTTAAATAAAACAAACGTTTCCAGGAGACTTCCTCGANCAAGACGTATTTTAGTGGCTGGTGTGCATCTCGTGTTTCGCATCGAATACGTTGCGGCGAAGATCGCCATGACAACGCGATCACATGTAACTGAGCCAAGATCTCCTGCTGCAAGACATCAACGAAAGAGCGTTCCTTGCGCGCGTGACAAAACACAGAAAGGAAAATGTACAACCCGTGGTGTTGACTTCCAGGGTCCGCTGCAGTGTGGAAACAATCAAACAGAAGTGAGTCCTTGTGACTCACGGCACAACGTCGCCAAACTGAACAGACACGTTTCAGCGCGATGACAAACATTCGTGTTCACTAACGGCAGCTTTGAGGCTGAAGATTGCAAGGCCCCTACTTCTCCCCAAAACATAAAAAAACAACATCGAAACTAGCAGCGAGTCAGAACTGTCGCCTGCAGCTCGTCAAAGCGCATTTTTCAAAACACCAACAAAGAGCAAAACGTGAACAAACCGCAAAGGGAAAACAAGGATATGAACGGAAAGTGAAGATTGGGAAAGCCTTGTTGTACTTGAAGTGTCTCGTGGTCATCGGTTGCTGTTTTGGCAAAAGAGAAACCAAAACTGTTTGTTTTAAATTTTGAAGGAAACGAAAAACATTTCGCATCCACTTTCCCGACTAAAAACTCAATATCCGCTGGTCGTGCACTGCGAAATGATTTGAACATAGCAAGTTGAATCAGTGAAAAAGCAAGCAACGTATGGGCGCTGTCGAGTCGGATGCAAAAGTTGTTTTGTGTCTGATTGAAATATTTTCAGACACTATCATCAACGCGGCGCGCAAACATCATGGTTCTTNCTAACTACTGCCGATGGGTCGGAAGCTGAGATCGCGATCGCTCTCCGAGTCGTTCTCGCTGTAGACTCGTTCTCTGCAAGGAAAAGAGCAACGGATAAATCATGGATCAGCCAAAAACTCCGTCGAAAAATCTTCGATTAAAACACGAGATGGATGCTACAGAAACGAGAAAGCTACACCAGAAAACGCGGGAAGTAGGTTACTACCTGTCTCTCAGGAAAGGGATTAGTGAGAAACGTGTGAAGCATTTGCATAGAAAACATCTTTTGGAAAAAGAAACATTCTACTCAATTTTCTATCCATTGCTGTCAACGAGACGCCTTCGGGTCGTGATGACTGCAAACGAAGCAGAGTTCGAGTATGCGCGGATTTGTGCGTTGGTCGTAAAAAGGAATGCTTGGCTTCTGCAACTAACCTGGGTGACAACTTGTATCCTTTTTCTATGTAGGACTTGAGCTTGTTGCGCGCTGCGAGCAGAAGTCCAAGGTACGGGGGGGATGGTTCGAGGGGTCTGGTTAAGAACTCCGGATGGAACTGAACGCCCACAAAATACGGATGATCTGGGAAATGCAAAACAACCTTATTTCGTGCACGAAACAATAATGAGACCAACACACTACAGAGTCGTGCAAGACCTTCTCACAACACTTCAGTTAACTTTAAACAAAACAAGCGAAAAATCCAGTTTAACAACACGAAACATTTACGTTTGTTTAGAGCTGTTTATGCGAGTTAGCATGGTTAGTACTGAACGTGAGGTGGTTTGGAAAAAGAAACGAATAAACTATCAGTTAGAACTACTTTAATATGATTTCATCGTTTGATGGTTGGGGTTTTTCATGGCTGGAATAAACAAAGCACTGGCATTCTCATTCGAAGTATGTAAAACGCACTCAAAGTCAGAACCTCATTCCATTGATCCAAAAAACATGTCAAATCGCAAAACAAAGTTCCAATCAAAATAAAGAGGAATCGTTGTCACCTTTCAACTCAACAATTTCCATTCGCATTCCTTCATCATCATGGCCGACAAAGTTGAAACCTTTTTCTTCAAACAAGTGAGTGAAGTTCGGATTTACTTCGTAACGATGGCGATGCCGTTCGTCAACGAAATCTCGCGAACCGTCGTTGCTGTAAAGTTTCCCTGGGTACAAAAAAATCTTTACCTGCATTTCGAACATGAGGTAACATAAAAAGCTAACCATTCTCGCATAAAAACCTTTGCTCGTCCTAAACGGAAATCAACTGTCTTGCACTTTCGAAGTTTCAAAATTAGAAAACTCGGCGCCTTACAACGAATTAACCATGAGACCTGAAAGGGCTTAGCAAAAGAAATATACGCAAACGAACTATCCGGTTGTCACAAAAAACACTTTGCTCCGTAAAAAAGCAAATGTGAAAACAAAAACCGTCAACTTCTTCGTTCGGCATATTGGAAAACAGTAAATCCAACGACTGTCTCACAAACGCCTTTTTAACTTTGAATTAAACGTTTGAACACCTCGAATCCACCTCCATGCCTAGCACTGGCAATTGCCACAGTAGAGGTATCAGCCAGTGATAGTTCGATATCTACACAACCCACTAAATGAACTAAAGGAAGATTTCAGAAACGAAACAAAATGTGTTTTTGAGGGTTAAAAGTCAACAACACTAAAGCGAGAAACATTAACGAATATCTGAGGAGGCTCTACATAGGTTTACTTTTCTTAAAAAACAGGCCGGCTGTCCATGGCTGCCCGTGGTTCCAAACGCTTCTCGAAGCAGAGTTCTAATCTTCACTTCAGTTAAACGTCAGGTGATAACACATACATACACAAAGCAAGGGAAACAACCTTTGCACCGCAACAAAAACTGTCGAGTATGAAAAAAAGAAAATTGCCAAAAACAATAATATAGCTTTTCAAGTCGCATCGGTGCCAAAGTGACCAACAACTTTGTACAAGGCTTCATCAGTGCAGACGTTTACAACCCTGTGTAAATGGCTGGTTAGCGCTATTTAGCGGAAAAAATGAAATCTATCGAAAACCTGGGATTTTGCATTGATCGTCAGATATTCCTACGTGTGCTTTAGTTTGGAAAATACACACGAGACCTCAAGTCACAAAAATTTAATGAATATGGGTCAAAACAAACTAGTTCCCACCCAAACAAATATAAACAAGCACTCCGCTGAGATCAAGGAATGACTAAACACGAACCAAAACAAGAAACAAATCGAAGAGTTTTAGTAGAGAAGTCTAAATGCCAAAAGCGGAAAAGATTATTGCAAAGCAGACCAGTACTTAAAATTGTCCTACAAATCACCAAGCCTGTAAAACAACCTGAACGCTTAAAAGGTAGGGGATTAATCAAAACGTTCCTGTCAAAAAATGCCAATAATGCCACGAAACGCTAAACGTCACAACTGTCACTTTCTTACACAAACCGAATGTGACTATTGTGACCGTGACACCAGACAATGGCGACCTCAGCGATGATTTGACGCAAGTTGATTTACCGAATCACACAGACAAGATTTTCGATTGTAGTTCGCTTGAGTGGGTGACGAAGGCCATCCATTTATGTTTCGTTGCCACGTGATCGAAAACTTGACGAAAGTTCCCAACGCAATAGTAGAGTGAAAAAACTCACAATCCGAACAGTGAAGCAAGCATTTGCAGAGTTACGCGTTTCTTATTGAAAGCAGGGGATTACAAATCGGACGCAAGTAAATAATGCATGAAAGCATCGATGGGATTTTATTCAAAGCCTGTCAATGGCTTGACAAATGCATTTGAAAATTTCTCATTTTTTGCTTTTTTGTATCATACCCAGTCACAGATTTGCGCCGAGCCATTTCTGGGTAAAAATTCCGACATAAGTTGACAATTCTATTTTTTGACATTTTTCACCGAGCGTTACAAACATCGTTTCGAGACGCTGCTGTCAAAACAAAGTCCAATTTTATTTCAGAGTGAATGAACCTGGTTCGGGCTGAACAAACACAAGCAACGCACACCACAAAACACAGTAACACCCTCCGAACGCTGCGCTTGCCTCACTTNTTCGCTCCAAGGTCAAGCAACAAAGCTGAATATACCCAGGGTTAAGTCAGTCCANAAACAGGTTGTAGTAATATATGTCTGCGCCTTGCACTGCNGAGAAGCAAAACGTCCGCCGCTTCTCGCTGTCAATGGATCACTCACTTAAAATCGAGTCCTCGGTTTTGAACACAGTCCGCCTCTTTCCCAATCGCATAGTTCCGCCCATGTCGCCAGGATTGTGTTCAGGCATCTCGATCACGACAGGATGCATTGTGTCCGGGTCGAATTCGGTCGAGTTCGCCCCTGCATGTGATGATGGGAGAAATGACCGTGCGCAAAAAACTGCTTCGAAAGCCATTTTGAATTACTTTTTGCCACGGGTGATGAAGAAACAAAAAACCCACAACTCACTTGAAATGCAGCAAAATGTTTTAAAGCTAATCATACTCACAATTCAATATTACAGTGTTGGTGCAAAATAAGAAGCTATGTCACGAGAGCGAAAGTGAGTGACAAAAGACAGTGATAAATTACCTTTTTACTGATAACTGGATAGAGTACAAAAATATTAAATTATCTGCGACGGACTGCGCTTGCTTGTCATTCATAACCAGATGGAAAAAAGGCTTTGAAGCATCAAAGCAACGACACTAAGGGAAAGATCGGTGTAGTTGGAAAGTTTAGCATTCCGGGTTTGGGCCTGATTCCAACGGTCCGTTGTTTTAAACCACTGGTTCTCAACCTTTATTGGGGCCCATGGACCACTTTTTAAGAAAAATATCTGACGGACCACTTTGCTATGCTGACACCTCATGAACAGNTAGTTGAAGCTGTATTTCACATGGATCAGTGAAGGTTTTNTCAATGATTTAGATAACTCTCTGTGGACCACTAGAAATTCCAGGACCAGTGGTCCACCTNGACCACGTTGAGAATCACTGTTTTAAACAAATATGTGGTTGTGANTTGTTTATCGTTTGTTCTTGTACTGCAAGATCGTGCCTGAGCAATAACTGAAGACGCGGGCTTGATTGTCCAGGTCATTGTTGGCATCGCATGTTGCGCTTGTTTCGCTGATGATCATTGGCAGTGCGTGATTATTGTGTATTACTTTTCTTTTTCGTTATAGGCGCTGATCTTTTAGCTTATTTTAGCTAAGTTAATGAATTGGCTGTTGTTATGTTGTGCTTATAACACAAACGTTTTCTTTTACAGTTACACGATGCAGTTACATCAGTCCTCAAATATAAAAATAATTCGGATAAGCGTCCAATACACATTTGCTACGCCACTGAGTTGAACCTACGGCCCATAACTTCGTTCGACAAAGTGAACTGTTTACTTGTATCATACGCCTGTGGTGATGCAACTATGGCAAACACGGTTGCTGCGAGATAACCTAATATCGAAGGCCAAAGCACTTTTCTAGCATACCATTGCTTGCATGCGTTGCATGACTGGGTTGACTTGAATTTCAACGAAACAGTTCTAACGTGCGCATGATGGCAGCAAAGGCGCGTGAATTTTAGTTAAGGTCGGTCATGGGTCTGAGCGTGGAAAGGATCTTTGGCTGCCACTGCAGCTAAACCCAACGAACGATGGAAGTTGTATTCTTGCTTTGTAGTAAGGCACACAGTCCCAATTTCCTACTATCTTACTGCACACGGAAACTAGGCCTTGCGAACCTAGAACCTGAACAATTCACCAAGTTCTTTTTCTAAGGAGAAAGCGTCCGTTTTACCTGGCATGTCAAGAACGTTT
>JGI24159J19872_10012002_pt1 | contig 11327 bp, 5 predicted proteins | sample Ectturendosymbi4_FD_19872 | JGI IMG/M metagenome (IMG submission 19872) | reverse complement strand
GTTGCGTTGATTGTGCGATTCACCACGAACGGGATGTGCGTGAAGAATAACACCATTATATATGTAGCGCGAGCAAGCAATAGTAAGAGAGATTGCGGCGTGGAAGCTCTGCCGATGTTAACGTGTGAACGATTGAACATGATGACTAGCGTACGAGAAGAGAGATTGCGACGCATGATCTCTATTGTTGCTTGCTGCCACGGTGCGAAGTTTTGCGCACATGCCGCTCGGGATTTCCGATCGCAACACTATTTAGCACCAGAGCCGTAGGTCTGCTAAGCCATTATACTACAGGAGACCCAAGCTTGACATGTCAGCAAGTTCTAGTTGTTAATGACTGTTTTGTCAGTGAAGTTTGCATCAAGTTTTGTGCAGGTTTAAAAGCTAATGTTGCCAGTTCGTTTCTCCTGAAAGCTACAGATTAGTTTTAGTCTTTTGATGTGGTTGAAAACATTTGGCAGTTATTGTAGGGGTTATGTGCAGTGTAGTCAACAGTTGCTTGGGTTTGTAGGGTTAGCTTAAGATGAGGGTAGAGTTATTCATAATACAACTAAAGGTTACATTCTGGGTTCGGGTTGGGGTAGGGGTTAAAACAACTATCAAATGTAGTGCATGAGACTGCTGGATCGTGGCCTGCGTGGACAGGCTACAAGCCGCCAAACAGGGTTACATAGGACGTAACAGGTTACTTGAGAGAAATAGGTTCAACCTAGTTTGCTATATTCACAAGCAAAATGATGGCTGACTATTGATATTGTGGTTGGCAGATTTGGAATATGACTAAATAATGATATATACAGCAAATAACAAAACTTTAAATCACAAAACACGTAGTACAACTATTTAGTTAAATAATGTAGAAATTTAATTTTCTGTAGAGCAGAAAAAAGTTATTTAGGACAGTATGGTTGACTTCTCTCATTTGGCTACTTTTAATTTCAGCATGCCTACCTCAACTTGTACATTCGTTAGAAAACAAGACCAATATCCCCTTCACAACTTTTGTGAAAATGATATAACAGTCGTAGGTTACCATGGTAACATGCGACATCAACGGGATTTTGATGTATCAGGTTTTCTTTCTGTATATGTATGCATGATTCATTTTCATTTTATAATTTAGTATTTGATTTCGACCTTTGAGCTTAAGTAGTGAAATGTGTAAATATACATTATTGAAATCAAAATCCTGTTTGTGTGTGTCCCAGTTTACCCTGATAACGTAAGATTTGTTTCATCTGATTAAATACATTTTGTCATGCAAAACGTCACTAATACTTTTTCAAACAATGGTTATGGCCCAAGTAGACATAATTATAGGTATATATATATTTGAATAAAACATGCAAAAACAGTTTTCATCTTAAGTTACCCTGTGAGAGCAGGGTAATTTGGGACACCAACAATTTTTTTGAAAAAAGTGACTATTAACCTACAAATATGAAAAAAAATTGTGTTTTTAGAAACTGTACATACTTACAAGTCCTTTCATTGTTAAAATGTTTAAAAATAATATATGGTACTTGACAGTATTCAACAGTGAATGAGAAATTGTGTAACTGTAAATGCTAGCCATATTTGACATGCTAAGCATATTGACTTGGTTAGTCCCACAGGCAAAACAGCACCGTGGAAAAATAAATGTTACATGTAGTAAATGTGCTTTGCAGACAGGGTAGTTTAAGTTTGGTTTTGTGCTCTTGATGAAAACAAAGTGCTGCAAGTTTGATAAAATCGTAACACAGCAGTCCTGACTCAGATGCTGTGAGAATTATTTGTGTAAAGCTTACAGGTGTGTTTTGCTGTTAATAAATTGTGTGAAAATGTGAACTGTTAATGTGTAACAGTTGGTACCACATACTGTATGCTTTGACAGCTGTACATCGTAAAATGGTTAATAAGTGTTTGCTTTATGGTTGCAACTCTGGATATAACAAGAAAAATCAACTAGTGCTTGGATTTTCTTTTCTTNTCAACAAATCAGATCAAGTTTGACAACCGATCTTACTGGAAGCCAATCAAAAATTCCGTAGTATGCAGAAATCATTTTAAGCACGATTTTATTTAAAAATGGTAAAAGAATGAAATAAAAGGAAATGCAACCAGTTTAACAACTCATACAGAAAAAGCATTAAAACAACCTTCAGGATTGGCTACTGCCAGCATGTCAAGAAAGACTCTTAGCAGAGAATTTATCAGACTAGTAATAATGAAAGTTTTGAAGTTGGGGATTTAAATCATTTCATGATTTGAGCTCTTTGAACTCAGCATCTGGTTGCTTGTGTGCAAGAAAACAAGTGCATGGATAATATTTTGCAATGTTCTTTTTAATGACGAAACAGGATTTTTATCAGTGCAAAAAGCCATAAAAGTTGAACATTTGCATGTGCCACTTTAGTTTTGCAGTGAACCAGTCCCACTCTCATCATGTTCTTTCATGTTAGAAGTGCAAAATTAACGCGGTACAGCATGTCGGAAAAATTTCTTTCATGAAGAATTGTACGCCCAACCAAACAAAGGAGTTTCATGAACACTGCAGGCAGCTGTTTGAAATATGGTGAAGTTAAATGATTTGTATTGAAAATTTGGTATAATTTTAAGCAAATGTGGGCACACTGCTAGCAAAACGTTTGCACTATTCCACAGAGGTGTATTGCATTTTGCTTAATAAAGGTTGTTAGCAAAAGTGTCCGGATTTCACTTAAAACTGCTGTATTCGTTAGATGTGCTGTACGTAGTTATCTATATATAGCATGGCTTACATTTCTAGCTTTAGATTATTTGTCAGACAATAAGCATGACAAAGCTTTAAAAAACGTCACATAAACCGCTAGTGCCATTAAAACTACGGTACTGTTACAGTCATGAAACAAATGTATGTGATCGAGTTCACCTGCATTTTGAAACAAACCAAATTGGCCTGTTAATGATGGACTGCAAAATGTGACATATCGGCCGTATCTTAAGTAAACCGTGTCTGTATGCATAGCGATCAACAGTAGACTCGATGCTAGGCAGAGCTGTCTGTGTTCGCTTACTTCAAACTGCAGAGCAAGTGGTAATCTGTACAATTATGACCCTTTTCCTACTTTTGTGTAACAGAAAATTGAGCAGCGGTGAAAGTGACACCTGGGAATTCACCGGGGAGTACTGGAAGTTGCGACACAAGCCCGGTTTTGCCAATTACTCCAGATTACCTACGCTGTGGTAGACATCGGCTGGCTGTTTTTCGTTACGTTTCTGGTGAAAGAAGATATTGCAATTACGTTTTGCCGCATATAGTGACTGCGCAGTGTCGGTGACCATTCTTAGTTTTATGCAAACAATTGCTTTGCGTCATCAGGCCGCATTGTGCGAGTGAGTGGAACTCCGCAGATTCCTCCGCAAGTGAACTCCGCAGATTCCTCCGCAAGTGAACTCCGCAGCGGGTTGCGTTATTTCCTTAAATTTGCGTTGATGTAAATGTTCGTGTGACGCACTGCCTTGAATTGCAATCAGCTGAATTTGTTGAAACGCTGCTTTTGTATCCAGTTTTAATGTGGATTGGGAGGACTTTACATCCTGGCACCACGTGCCTGACATTTCAGCACCTGAAGATGATGTAATGTGAGATGCATCCGAGCTCTGTTCTGGCCAGGATTAATCCAGTCATTTTCGGCAGTTTATCAGAATGAAGTTCTGAAAAGTTTAACATTTCAAGACAAACCTTTCACTTGTTACTGACATCTCGAGAAACGTAATTCCGAAATATCTTCTAGTTTCAAATTCAACTTTAACGATCGGTGGCGTTGTTTACTTGCAACATTTCCTGAACTTTCGTTGGTTGGGGTTCTGTGCAAATCTATGTTCATGACCTGCGGACACATTATAGCACTTATCTTTGTGAGCTTGCACCTGTAGTACATCTGAGAACGGTGTGTTTCATTTCTGGACGTGTTACTGCGGAATATTTGCTTTGCTAATCGCCATTAGAGAATTGTCATCTTAGTGAGTTTTGTAGCGAAGAGCCTGTGGCAGCGTGACCTGTCTTTACCTCTGTGTAATACACATCATCTTTGCGTTTGTGCCACCCCAGCAGCAAGAAGCTGACTCGCTGCCGAAACTGCTTAATTTGCAAGTTTTTCAATTCATATCTGCATATTTGCTGCTTGGCCCCAAACCCCACGCCGTAGTACGCAATGTCTTGTGACTGAATCAGAAGTTAGTCGCTTTTGCTAAGTGTTATTTTTCGGCTTGGTCGCGTGCGTCACGTGACCGTTTACTTACTGCGCGTGACGCCGCTTCGTTGATGGAAAGCGGGGAACAACGTGCGAATAATAAACGCCTGCACTTATATTATCCGCAGTATGTGGGACAACTGTTCAGTTCAAAAGCTTGAAATGTGCCGCAACAAACGAACTTGTTGAAGGAGACTTATTTTCCATTATACCCAACACGAATTATACGTGGAGTATTTTCAACTTGGACTTGCTTTTGATTAAACGCTATAAAAAATAAGTCACTCTTTGCTGCTGCACTTGGTTTTATGACCAATTTCGTTCTAAACTCTTGCCTCGTCACGGATGAGCTCCTCATCGACTGCCTGAGCTGTTGCCGGTATCAAGCGAAATTCTGACCTATTGCTGTTTGTCAATTATTTTCGTTCTCAGCAAAGAAATAAAGCTGGGCGTTTACGTTTTTGATGTGTGTTGTGTAAATTAAAACTTCTTGATTAGATTTCAGATACCCACAACAAGCTATAGTACGGGAATAAGTATAACCACTGAAAAATATTGGACTTGGTCTTATATCTCAATTATTTTTCTTTTTCTAACCTTAACTCGACCCACTTCCCTAAGCACTAATCAATTTTCACAGCGTATTTGACATGTAGAATATTACTCTGGCGCGAAGTCAGAAATTTCGCTTGACACCGGCGGCATGCTATTGTTCGATGAAGTCATCCCGACAGCTCCCTCCCACCAGCAGGCGGCGGCTGACTTGAGATGAATGACGAATTACCAGGTGACCAGTGGCGGATGAAGGAGGGTGCTGACTGGGTTACAGCCAGGGCCCCCAATCCCTAAGTCGGAAAAAGTGTAATACCGTATTTACTCGATTGTAAGCCGCACCAAGTTGTCAAAAATTAATGTAAGACGCACTTGAACATAGGTTACCTAAACCTCAGACCATTCCGCGTACAAGCACGTTTCACATTCGTAACCCTGGTAGTGAAGTGATATGTCAACACTACATCTGCCTCCTGTTCATCATAACACCTGTGGCAGAATGTGCATATGATTCTGAAGAGAATAGAATGCGTAAAGAGAGTTTGGTCGACAAAATGTAGCCAACGAAAGACAGCGTCATCTATACCTGTCGATTGAGTAAAGAAATAAAAAAATGTAAGTCGTTGAAAAACCTGCCCTACTCGTAACGCCTGAAGACCAGTCTAACAAAATCAAGCCGCTCATTCTTTTCACTGGCAACCAAACCAAAACTTTTCCACAGATCTGATCTTTCGCAGTCAACAAATTTTGAGGTGATAAAAAACGCGTTTCAGTCCAATTGTGAGCAGCTGTGCGTTAAGCGTTGTCTTATCCATTTAGAAGGGCTCCTACACTGAATTATTCCCCACCAAGTACGACGCTAGCATTGGAAAATTGTCACTTGCCTGCAACATGGCAAGAGTCTGAGCTAAGGTTGCGCAACAGTGGGTTGTTACATCATAATGTAATAATTGTTGAAGGCCTACTGTCCTAAGCGCAGTGCTGGCAAACAACTTCAGTATATCCATGTGTTTTGCGAATTTTGAGCTGATTAAGTTCATGTGCTTTGGCTCAACACTCAGTTACCCCCACAAAGGATTTCTCATCCCGCCCCGCAAATACGGGTACCCGCAACCGGTGCGAGTTAACCCGCCCCGCGCAGGACTCTAGCAGATATCGAGTTACTTCAAACGTTAATTGATAATAAGAATTAAACCGTATCAAGCACATCTTAGTTCTGTTTACATTTCGTTCAAGTCGCTCTAAACAGGCCGGATCCAGCCAGTAACATTAGGGGGGCGGTATCAGTAATATTTGGAAGTCAAGTCTCATAACAGCTTTGCTACTGTAAGGGGGGTGGATTATACTTCATAACACTGCTGTAGCAAAGCGATGCACAACAAAATGGCCTTATATCGCGAATGCTCTTTTCCAAATTGTAAAAAATTATGGTGAACTAAGTTACTTTTTTAACTTTTTGGGAGGGCGATCGCCCACGCCTGGATCCGCCGCTGCACTAACTTAACTAAAATTTAACCTCACCTTACCTACAGTACCATAATAGCCCAGTTTGGTATGTCCTAAATTGATATGGTAAAAATAATAATTGTACTCATTGCAATTCAGTATTTCGTTTTTCTGTTCACAATCAAGGACAAAACAGTAAGACTAGGCCTATTAATAACAACAAGAGCATGCACTCTCTTATCAAAAACTGTTGTGAAACTCACTTTCGCTTACTACCTATGGCTTTACGTTCATTCATAAGACGTTTTTGTATTTCTACTGCACTTAGAATATAAAATGGAACCCAACAATATTCTCAACTAAAAATACATCTCACGACATACTAATGTCGAAAATCGAATGAGCCATTGAGTTTAGCGTAAGCAAGCTTAGAGCCGGGGGGGGGGGCAATCGCCCCTCCCCCCCTAAAACCTACAAAAGCAACTTTTTTCACCATGATTTTGTACAATTTGGAAAACAGCATTCACGATATAACGCCATTTTGACGTCCATTGTTTCGCCACAGCAGTGTTGTGAAGCATACTTCATGTCTCTTGCAATAGTGGACTGGTAATGGGACTTGACTGCCAAATAATACTGAAATCGACCCCCTAAAATTGCTGGTTTGATCCACCCCTGATTGCGATCACTTCATTTCTACAGTTATTTCCTTGATTGAAAGTTGTTTAGCTTTATCTTACGTCCAGTGTTCCCTCTAAGAAAATTCTACACTGAACAAATGTTGGTTTTGTTGCGCACGAAGTGCATACAACTGCGCAACCATGCAGACACATAAACAGTGAAACGCTCCTAACGTTAAGCGATATGATATATACCGTACTAAATTTAGAACGTTGGAATTGCGCGAGAATGAGATAGCACTGTGCAAATTGTCTGGTGGTACTGCACACTATAGAGGGAACACTGCTTTCGTGCTGCCATAGCCAATCGTTACTGTACTATAAAATCACACAACGGAAAAAGTCGATCAGGCTCTACCAAATGCAACTCCAAAAATCCCTAGAACAGTACCAAAAAATCCCTAAATATCTACAAATCTGTGGTGGTGCAGCATAAAATCGGGAGTGCCAATGATAAATGTTAAAATAGAACCCAATATGATTTGCAAAATAAACTGAAATAGTTCACTTCATGCATTTTCATACTTTCCGAAAATCCCTAAAAAGGGTCAAAAGTTCCAATCTAGGGACAAAATCCCTAAAAGTGAGAGCAGTGAAGTCGATGTCGGCAGTAAAAATTCCAGAATAGTATGAGTTTGTTACATCACATTGGCACTAACTGCGCTTGCACGCAGACCTACATCCTTGTATCCACCATGCTTCAGGACGACGTGATGCAGCTGAGAAAATTGCTGCTGGCAGGTTACCAGTTTTCCAGCGTAATGATACCGACAGAATATGTGCTCATGTTACGCGGTGTTCGATTAGCAGTTTTGTAACAGCTGGACTGCTGTCGCGGTCTGGATACTGGGGTGGTCGCGTTAGTGAAACAAAAGGTGATGCAGCAGCATAGGGAAGACCACGTTAAAGTGGTCGTGATAGCGGGGTAGTCGTCGACGGGGTGCCACTGCATATTGGAAACATTCCACCGGTGTTTTGTGAACATTTATCGATATGGTTTCGAGTCTCCAGCATGCCCGTCGCCAGGATTTAGCAGCAGGGGGGGCCAAAACACAAAAAGAGGGGCCAAAAACCAGAAGAGGGGGGAACATTTTTAAAATACAGTATTGGATATATGCAGTAACCGGTGGGCCAAACGTGAAATAGGAGGCATCCATTTCAACTGGGGGGCCGGGCACCACTGGCCCCCCCGCAGGCGACGGCCCTGGTCTCCAGCAAGAAATGGAGACTCGTTAATTCGTGTTTTTTGATCAAGGTTTTTTGGTTTCAATAATACAAATACTTCAGTTCGTTTATTTTTTTCCCTATTAACGACAATTATATATATATATACAGTATATATATAGAAAGGGCCGCTTTCTAAGTTTCAGCCAGGGGCCCCACACAACCTTAATCCGTCCCTGCGTGTGACTCAATCATTGCTGTTGAAACCAGTAGTCACAGAGAACCATATCCTACACTCTGGTGCTTGTTAGCATTTTCTGCTGGCTTGGAATCGGCAAGTTTTGCAGATTTACACTCAAATGTGTGCATTGGCCGGCAACCTATTTGAACTACGCACCGGCCGTTACGGTGTAGCAGATGATGTATCAAAAGCAAAATAACGAATTGTGACTGCATCTGCATGTAAATTTAATGCAACTCACCATAAAGCTGAATCTGTAGGAGCCTGAGCTTGTTCCTCTTCACACGACTATTTTTATTTGCAGACCTTTTGAGGTCAGTTTGCTTCGCCATGTCGTTTGGGCAGTTCATCTTACTGGCTAAATCGCATAGTTCGTTAAACACGTGCCACCAAAGCTGGTAAACTGGGTTTGATTCCCGGTCGGATCCTACTTAGGGTTGGTTTATCCCAGTGGTTCCCAACGTGGGCGGTACCGCTCCCTGAGGGCGGTGAAGCAGAAATGGGNGGTTGGGGGCGTTAGGAGGTCCAGTTAATAGATACATTTCTGTTGTCTTACAAACTTTGAGTGACCNAATGTCATAAAAAANAGTATGATAAGCAAACATGTATGCATGTAATTTATAAACAAAAACCTAACGAGTGTTTCTTAAAGTTTTTTCATATTCAACNTACAAACCCAAAGNCTGTCAATTCCTACCCAGCAAAAATCACATAGATAAATGCAAAATTTCACACCACCTGGATATGGTTCCAGACGAGAATAAACTAAACAAACTCCTTTAGTCACTGCAGTTAAAGCAGCTCGTCATTCCGTACTGTAGACTTTTTTATGCGTTGAATAAACAAAAAATAAAAATTTTAAGATTTTTCTCCACACCTTTTCCTCCCACGAATAAAAAATTCCTCCCTAACTGAGCCAAGTGGCACCCATGTGAGAACCACTGCGCTAGAAAATAATTTGGTGAACTGCAGTTTGCAGTGATGGGGCCTCGAGACCCATTTTTGCGAGTCTCGGTCTCGAAAACTACAGGTCTCGAGACTTTGAATGTTGTAAAGAAATGGCATAGCAAAATTTATATAATTCAACGATTTTTTGTTTGTTGTATTTGCAGGTAAGAAACTGATCGGAAAAATGCCAGAAATTTGAAAAAAATTCAAGTTAAAAGTGATGACACTTTTTTTTAATTCGGCAAAATGCACAAATTTTGAAGTCTCGGGATTTTTGCTGAAGTCTCGAAGTTTTAACCTGGTCTTGGCATAGGTGTAGTAGACATAAAGTCTACTACATCTAAAATAAAGTATTACAAAACAAAACAATACTCAACAATCAAGAAGACTGGATTCACCACCAGCGCTGGGAAGACAAAGAAATATTGATGAACATCGAAATAGGCCAAGCAACAAGAAACAAACATGAACAGAACCTCGCTCTGCTCTCACTCCAATCACGTTCTGATAACGCTCTTATTTTCACTTCTTGTCACGACCTAATCATGTGATACGCCAAACAGGAAGTGCAAATACCCTTAGGGACTTTCCCATTGAACTTGAGTATAAATAGGCTGATTTTAGCAGTCAAGATCAGTTCGCTTGTCGATCTCGGCGAATGAACTCCTTCGGTTGTTTAAACCACTTTGGTTTTTGCATCAGAAGTAAAACGAAGCTCTGCGTTGCAGCCAAGCTAAAGCTCGAACGGTTTGGTTGTGAGTGCTATTGGGGTAACCAGGTGCTGCACCTTGGTCTCAGTAGCTTGAGCTTCTGACTGAAAACAAAGTTAAATAGAAAGACTTGTATTCAGTCAGCACTCGTGGCTTGTCCGGGTGGATCCTTGTCACTCTGAACAATAAATTAGCATTGTCCGAATTAAATTTATAAGAAATGTAACTTGCCCACTCCAAAATATGAAAACCCAAAAGCACTGTTCCCAAACTTGTTCAACAAAAACTTAACTTTGTTTACACCAAAACTCTGCAACGCTGACGAAACGAAAGGCATTAAAATCGTGACGGTAACTGCGGAAATAAAAACCATTTTGACTAACGAAAACTTCTACATTGGAAACGCCCGTCACGATTAGACTTATCCAAAAACATGTTCCACAACTGTGACTCCTTCCTTTTACAACGAGCTAGTACAGCGTTAGGTTTTAAGTTAAGTGATATTTCAGAACGTACTAAAATCTTGCTGGTCGTAAGAGGTTTCTTGAAGTCATACTTGTGTCTGAGAGCTTGATTCGAGAGAGTCCGATTGACTTCATGTGTTGTATAAATTGGTAAGTTCTTACATTTGTGATTCATCAATGTTTTCTTTCAATAAAAGTTGGTTAACTCTATACTATCAGTGTGCTATTCGAGACAGTATTTTGTGAATACCAGAAGCTATATAGGGAGATCAAACAAGCTAGACTTGTGAATATCGTCCTTGATGCAGCTAAGACGCGAACCCACGAACTAAAAACGGCTGTATCTAAATACAGTCTTTTGGTTTCAAATGTAGATCAAAAGATTTGTTATATAGGTGGCGGAACCGGCGGAGCCACATGGGCCTAGCACCCCCCTTTTATTTCTGGGAGAGGCTGTCCCCCCACTTTTTTGCCTAAATATCGCAAGTTTAAGTAGCACAATTAGCATTGGTTGCAGTGATAAAGTAAATCGTTTAATGAAAAAAAAGTTGCAGAATTTTGGCAGTATTTTGTCGATATTATTTCTGACATATTATTTGCAATTGGCAGTGAATTCGGCAGGATTTCGTAATTGTTTGGCACAATACACTGTGCACAGTCTGTCACCCTGCTATGGATTGCTTACCGCATTGGTGTTGTTGAACAGTGTTGCCAGATGGTGTATTACAACACAATTTTTCACAAAAATGGTGTCATTTTGCATGGTTGTATGCATGGTCGTCGGAAGGAATTTTTCCAAGAGGGCCACTAGCGGATTTTTCCAAAAGCTTTTCTGCGGGAAGCCGAAAGTGGTGAAATTTGTTTTTTACCACTCGAAAATAAGAAAACACGACTTTTTGCTGAAA
>JGI24159J19872_10012000_pt1 | contig 11329 bp, 7 predicted proteins | sample Ectturendosymbi4_FD_19872 | JGI IMG/M metagenome (IMG submission 19872) | reverse complement strand
GGCTACGAGCCTGGCTAAAACAGTGGCAAACGCTAGCGCGCAGCATTCAAACTGCGGTTATTCCATGAAAAATCGCATAGGTCGACCAACAAAACTGGCAACTTTTTCGGCCTATAAAAGGTAACCTCTTTTGTGTGACACCCAACGATTGTCACAGACAACCTTTGGTATTCAAGCAAGTGAAGATCTTTTTGGCGCCCCCCTATTTGATTGTTCCCCCCCAAACGCCTGGTGTGGATCCGCAACTGTTTTCAGCGATTTCACAATACTTTTAACACCGCGTGGAAACCTTCATTATTACATCACCTGCGACACGTAGGCATTGGCGACGAACATTTCTTGACACGTCTCATGCTTTTTTTATTGTTCAGTGGGATATTTTCAATAGTGCCACAAGCTGTAGCCTATTCATCAGTCGGGCTTATCAACATTAAAATTTGGCGGTTAAAGTGAAGAACTCTGCAAACGTAACGTTGCTCAGTTTCAATAGCACTGATGCTTTTCTGTATGATATGATGGTGTCGTAAGATGACGTTCTTGAAGCGAGATAGTGCAGTTGGAGTGTTTGCGTGGGTAATTTAAAGCTGAGATTGTTGGCTACAACTGCAGGTAGGCCTACAGTGAATCAGTGCCCGACGATAGGCAAAGTAGCAGGCCCTAAAATAAGGGGGCAACCGGGCAATTGCCCTCCCCGAAATTTTCAAAAACATGCTTAGTTGTTAGGTACAACAAGTTACAACCATTCCTCCCCAAATAGTACAACGACAAGTTGCAATCATTTTTTATCCCCCCTGAAAATATCAGCTGGTTGCAAGCCTGCAACGTGATTTTCGTAAAAGTCTCCTTTGTTTATAAGGGTACACTTAACATTGGCAGTCATAGAAAAATGTTATTTCAACAAGAAAAGCTTACAAAAAGTTTACGCTCATTTTGATAAATTAGAGGCATGAAACTTAGTCTGAAAACCTAACGCAAGGGCAAACGATATATTTAGGTATGATTGTGGTGAAAGATTTTTTTGTAAGTGTCGTTTAATCGAAACAGTTGCACAACTTGGCAATGACTGTACTAAATAAAGTTGTTCAGAGCAATTAGCGTCGAACTTACGACGTTGTAATCACTGCTGAGCATTAAAAAAAGATGTCCCAGTCCCACGAGTTTTCGAAATAGACGTCTGTTGGTAACGAACGAAGTAAGGAATAACAGTATGCGCGCGTAATTGGAAGAAGCCCAACCAATCAACTAGACCAGGGGTGGGCAATTAATTTAGCTAGGGGGCCATTTTGAAAAAGCCATGTATAGCGGAGAGCCATACCTCCTCATGGAAACACAAGGAAGTCTCGATTCAAGTTTGCTGGGTGATCAGTTAGAAAATAATTCAGATTTGTAGATTTTCCTGAAAGCTTCCGCAGGCAACATGTGGCCCGCGGGCCGCTATTTGCCCACGCCTGAGCTAGACCAAGTTTGCAGGTCATGATGATGGCTGCAAGCCAGCGCGTTTCAACCGGAGTTGATTTAACCCTATTTGACCTATTGAGTCAAAATGGGTCCTGCGCCCCAGGCAAATGCCGACCGAGTTAACGTTTGAAGCCTTTTATATATTCTAAGAGGATTAAACCACTATTGAAACGTGAAGTGAACAATGAAACATTTCTTACATCACTTTGATAATAATATTAAATTTGTTATTATAGCCTGCTATACGCAGCATAAAAAGGCCCGTCATTTTTTGTTAAAAACGGGGAAAGCCTACTAAACGAAATATTAACATATATAAAAGTTTACATCTGTAAAGTAGGTGTGCCGCTATCATTTCACTATTTTGTTTGATTCTCTGGAATGACTAAAGCAGGCGTTATCAACCGTTTCAAGCATGTGGCCCAATTAATAAACAAACACAAGATCAGCGGCCCACCGACTGTACAACTTCCCCGTTGCGTTGCACATGCACAGAGCAGAAATAAGAACAACTTTTCGCTGCAGTCAGTGCGAAGGCCGAGCCTCTTTGTTGTTAGAAAGCAGCAACCAGGGGGGCAACCGGAAAATTTCCACCTCCAAAATTTTCAAAAACACATTTAGTTGTTAGGTACAACATCAGCTTACAATCATTTTTCTCCCCTCCCCCGAAAATCTCAGCTAGTTGCGGCCCTGCTAGAAAGCATAGATATTCGAGGCTCAATAAATGATGATGCACAGATCGAGTCATCTTCCACATTAAGCCTGCTTCTAGATTTCGTTTTCATGTCAACAGGAGCCGACTGTCTGCCTCAAAATGTCTTCAGTAACTGAATATTGTGCACGACGAGGTAGGCTACGTGGAAATTTCCGTATTGCAATAATTTCTAAGGCATAATGACGAAAGAGAGCGCATTATGTCGTGTGCAACTCATGAGCTACCCTACCCAAGCTTTCGCTAAATTGGTTAAAAGTTAACTTGTCAAATGTGTTCAATTTCAATAATACCTGACTGGCCGTGACCCGTTAAAAATTCTTCTGTGACCCACAGGTTGAGAAACCCTGGCGCAAACGATAAAAGCCATGTGGTGCGGCTTACAGGAAATTAAAAACCGACAGGGAAGAAAATTTGACGAAATATGCCGGGTCCATATATGCATATGTAAAGAAAGCAGAAAAAATAGTAAGAGTAATGATGAGAAAGGTGACGACAATCAGAAAAAGCAAAACCCATAATAAACAATCAAAATCAAGACCAATTTCAGTTTGTGCGTGTTTGATTCAGGGGCGGATCTAGAGGGGGGCGAATAGGGCGATCGCCCTCCTAAAACCTACGAAAGTAACTTTATTCACCATGATTTGGTACAATACTGAAAACAACTTTCGCGGTAGTGTGAGACTTGACTACCAAATATACTGAAATCGCCTCCCCTAACCTTACTGTCTGGATCCGCCCATGGTTTGATTATTCCTTATCTTAAATAGGTACGAAACATGATCTTCTTTCATTTTGAATTCTTGTAAGCAAATTTGAGATGTGGAAAGGGTGGCACTTTTATGGTCGGCCCCGGGCGGCACTTAGCCTCCTTACCCGACTGGTAATAAGACATAATCGCTACCTTGATTTGGGTAAAGGCTCGAACAAATTTGGGAACCACTGGTTTAAGCTAAAGCGCTAAAAGCGTGGGAAGCCTAACTACAATGTTAACGACTGTTTGGCACCTGCCAGCACTTCGCAAGTGTGTTTCATAGGCAAGTTTAGTGTCAATTGAAGGGGTACAAATTAGAAAACCAGTAAATGTTTTGCACCAAGGTGTCAATGAACATATGGAAATTTTCCAGCACGCAGCACAGACGAGATAAAGCAGCAATCAGGTGGACCACCTGCATCAAAAGCGTCAAATTTAAGGTTATCAAAGTAAGGACAGGTTTTCTGTATGTACGCTAGTTATATTACAGTGAAAACCTAAACTAGGCCACACAAAACCTTCGACTGGGTCGCTTGCAGCCCGCCGATTGGACATAGGTGGTTTAAAAACATATTAAAGCCTTTAAAAATAGTCAAGAAAGATGACCAAAACTGAAGACTGGACAACGTAAATCAGGGCGCCGAATTTTTATATTAGTTTCAAGAGGGCAGCAACCGATGTTTGACAATGAATAATTGCTTTAACTTCCGGCCACCACTGATGTCTCCTCATTGGGCACGTAAAAAACTCCGGGTTGAGTGCTACGCTCCTTGTTTCACAATGGCCGTGATAAATGCGTTCATGCCCCTTCGAAAAATGTTTAGAACAATTTATGTCAAGGGAGCTTAGAAACGCATGCCTCAAAGTCTATTTTAAACCTTCAAAACAAATGTGTGTGAAGAAAGCAGTGAAGCATGAGATAACTTTTGTCGATGCCCATCAATCAAGAAAAAAGTTAAGCTCCTGTTCCTCAGCATATCAGTGCACTGTTTGCATTTTTTAAAGTGCATCTCTTCAAAAGAATCAACCTTGTGATCCGTTTCATAAAATTTGTTTACCGGTCCGTCGCAATCCGAGTTAGCACGGGGAATTTTAATCTGAGCTGTGGTATTTAAACTGGGCGGTAGATTCAAAACCATATTTGTACAAGGACGTAACTAATGCTTCTGAACGCTTGTTAATCTTACAGACTGCCTTGTGAAATGGGATTCTAAGCCTATATTTACGGGTTAAACCTCCGTATAGCCAACAAACTCACATATCATGAAAAAATGGCTCAAACACTGAAATACCGAACTCGATGGTTGCAATCTCTTTTGCGGTTTAAGAAACAGCAGATTTAGCTGACGTTGATTGAATTATTTAAATAATGACAGTTAAAAAATAAGAAGAAATCTTGAGATAATAATCTCCCTACTCAAAGTCTTAATAATGTCCCAAGCACTGTCTTCAATACAGTACATTTGCTCCAGAAAGACCTTTAGTTGGTTCGAATATGGGGGCTCCAAACTTGTTTCTTGCCCCGGGCGCCATCTAACCTCGTTACGCCCCTGGCCCAGTTTAGCAATGTTGTTGAGATAGCAAATATGAAAAGCGAAGTAATTGATAATGCAAATCTCATTGAAATCGAAAAAAGAACTTGACGATCAACGCTTTTATTTATGTCCAAAAATAATCGAATACCCAGCCATATACTCGCAATCCTGAACACAAACTGTATACAAAGCACATATGCACAAATTTGAAACGAAGTTGAATAACACTTGCAGAAAATATGATCCGAATGTTTTTAGAACTGCACTTGTCCTTCCAACTCTTTAAGCATATTGATCCATTCTGCAAACAAGAGTGGTTGGTAATGCGCATACCAAATGATTCGTACAAAAATCGAATCGGCATTTTACAGGGTAGTATCGCATCTGTTGTCTATAAATAGTTCCTTTTTCAACATTGAACTCTTGGCGAACAACAATTTCTGCTTAAGTTGCTTTCATTTTAAAGCAAAAACCTTGCAGCATAGGATTCTAGACCAGGGGTTCCCAACCTGGGGTACATGTACACCTAGGGGTACATTTGCCTATCTGAAAGGGTACATTTAAGGTGAACAATACAAAGGAAAAATATATTTATATATTATTTATTTCCAGATATTCTGAAACGTAAAAGTTCCATTGCAACAGTGGTTCCCAAACTGTGGAACGCGTACCAGTAGTGGTAAGTGCACATGCACTTCATCAGCTCAAAAATCGCAAAACACGTGGATGCAGGCTACTGAAGTAGTTTGCCAGCATTGCGCTTAGGACAGTAGGCCCGCTGCAGTTATAACATTATGATGTAACAACCCATTGTTGCGAAACATTAGCTCAGGCTCTTGTCTTGCGGTGGGCAATTGACCATTTTCCAATGCAACCGTCGTATGTGGTGAGGAAAAATTCAGTCTAGCAGCCCTTCTAAATGGATAAGACAGCGCTTAACGCACAGTTAGTCACCAGTCACAACTGGACTGAAACGTGTTTTTTATCACCTCAAATCTGTTGACTGCGGAAGATCATATCTGTGGAATAGTTTTGGTTGCCAATGAAAAAAATGAATAGCTTGATTGTGCTGCTTGTTAGACTTGTCTTCAGGCGTTATAAGTTTTTGCAACTTTTTTTACAGCTTCCTAAATACGTACCCAGAATTTATGTAGTACGATGTTTTAAGCTGGTTCTAGGAATTTTATATGGCGGCTTTTTTCTTTTTTACATACAACTTTTCCTGCAACTTCTATCAAGTATTTTGCAAAGTGTAGAAGTTTGATTAAAAAAACATGCTTTAGAACTATTTCAGTATAGTTCTGTTCTCTTTGATAAACGCATCGAACTGAATAATGGCCTAAAAGCAATTGTAGAAATGACCCGGTCAAACATCAGTCCACAACTGCACGTCAAATTGTTAAATTGCCAAGCAACGTCATGCACTGTGGAGCTTGCCAAGCAACTTTATGCACAAGTTTTAGCATGCTACGCAAAGTGTTGGTAAAAGATCGCCATTTCTATTTAGATAATGTTGGGAAATATTTAGCATTATATGTAAATAAATCGCTAAATCACTCTCAATTAAAATGCTTGTGCACAAATACAACTTTTTACTGCAAATTTTCTCAAAAATTAATGCAATACTTCTCACGATTTTATTGCAAAAAAAAATTTGCCCTAGTTGTGAGTTTTTAGTAGTTTTCGGACAGCTGCGGGTTTAAGACCGAAAAAGTGCGGGGCGGGTGCGGGTTGGAAGTGTGCGGGTGCGGGGCAGGTGCGGGCAAGATTTCTCAAATTTCTGCGGGTGCGGGGCGGCAGCGGACAAAAAAATTCAACCCGCACAGGACTCTAGTTGACAGTACGGGACCCACAAATGGTACGCGATAAGAAAAAGTTTGGGAACCACTGCATTACAAATTCAGTGGATTTTTGTTATTTTACTTCTTAAAAACGGCGTGCATCGGATGCTAGTCCCTAATCGTTATAGTCAAGCACATCATCAACAGCACCAAAATCCAAGTGACTCCAAAATACAGTGATATCCGAATATTGTGATAAACGTCAACGGATCTTGTATCATCTATATACAAACCCCACAATGTAAGGACAGCGTCTTTGTGTTTGCAATTCATGATGCAAAACTTATGGTACAGCAAGCAAACCCCAAACCCTATCACGAGTTGCATCAACATGAAGGGATTTCTCTACAGAGCACTAAACTTAATGTCATATTGTTGAAGAACGGTTTTGCGAAACCTTGTGATATGCAGTGTATACGCAAAACATTTTCTAAAGGCAGCATGAAGGACTGAACAACTTGACTGAAGTTTCTGGAACTCATACACCATTTTGCATTCATTTCATGGGCCTAAATATACCGGTTTTATTTTCCTACTTGCCTAATGTGATCCAGGGATATCGAGAAACTCGTAGATATCCTGATTTGATAATGCTTTTTCCATACAACCCTTACACGCAGTTAAGCCTTGTCAGTCATACCTCAATCCCTTCCTATAATTATGGAAATAACGATTGCACTTACTGAATGATTTAAGTTTTGTTCTAAACTTTCAACCTTGTCACAAACCCTACTAACTGTATACAGTATTACAATCATATTCTTTCATTCATTTTCATACCCGCTTTCCTCTGGGTTGGGTAGCGGGGGCAGCAGCCCAAGGAGGACTCGAAATAACTCTCGGTTTTCAACAACTTTTTATAGATTCACTGGCTCCACACCAAGCCAGACCGCAGTTGTAATCACACCACCTGGTCCTTGGCCGACCTCTGCTGGGACGCTTTCCCGTTCTTGTAGCCAGCAGGACTCGCCTCGCCAATCTTTCCTGGACCATTCTGGTCACATCGCCGAACCATCACCGCTCATCTGTTCGGAGAAGTGACTCGACATTCAAGGCTTTACGAATTTCACAGCTGTGCAGTTTGTCGCGAAGCATCACGCCACAGACTTTTCGCAAAAATCTCATTTCTGCCGCTTGTACTTGAGATAGCACTCCTTCAGTCATTACCTACGATAGGGGACCATAAAAAAACGATTTTAAACTGACAGCTTTGCGGTGTTTGAAAGCTCCCGTTTTGTCCCAACAGAGCGATAAAGCTCACGCAGAACTGCATTGTTTTTCCAATCCGTGTGTACTTTCCTTGTTCTGTGTTCTGTCACTCGTGAATACCACCTGAAAGTACTTGAACTTCTCCATCTGCTGTAGTGTATTACCACATGATTTGGCTTTCTGGGGGAAGAGGCATAATACCTCCGTCTTTCTAGTGCCAATTTTCATTCCAGCTTGGTCGCATGCAGCTGAAAATTGATCAAATGTTTGCCGAAGACCTGTTCAGAGGATGCAAGCAGACCTAAATCGTCTGCAACAAGCAAACGGTTAATCTTGCAGCTTCCAAGAGTGACACCATCGTCCACTCGGCTGTGATTGTCTACCCAATTCATATAGACCATGAAAAGGGGTGGTTAAAGCACACACCCCTGTCAGAGTCCAAAACCCACGGTGAACACTTGTGATTTAACGCCGTTGACACGGACACAAACGTCTGAGCTGGAATACAGACTTGACGGTCAGTAACCTGCGGCTGTCTACTCCCGCAACACTCCCCAAAGCTTTTCATGAGGGACCCGGTCGTATACTTTCTCGAGGTCGAAAAACATGCGCAGACATCCAAAGATGTCCCTAAAATTTGCTAAGGAGTGACATTTTAGTCTGTATTGCTATACGGCCTGGACGAAAAGTGCACTGGGCATCCTCCAGCTTAGGTTCACTTATTTCTTGGCATCTTATTTCAAGACACTTGGCATACACTTTTCCAGCTAGGTGAGAGATGATACAAGATGCCCTGGTAGTTGTCGCATTCTCTCCTGTCTCCTTTCTTGTATATGATCACTCCAGTTTGCCAATCATTCGGTGTCTTCCCAGAACACCTGACTACTTGACACACACGAGCTAGCTGGAGAACACCTTCTCTGTTCAAAGTTTCGACCACTTCAGGTCGTATTTCATCGCAGCCTGCAGCTTTCCCAGCCTTCAGTGTTTGGACAGATACAAAACACTTCGGCTGCAGTGATGGGTGATAGTATCGGTATTGTCCTCTAAATATACCTCCTGTGTTTCCGATGGTATGATAGTGACTCCACGGTAATAATTTAGAAATCAGTTAATAAACAAAATTCCGATGAAATCTCAAAAAACTAAGAAAATTGTCTTTATAAGTCTTTTTCTTTAAAATTACGTTGCAGTCTGAGTATTGCAACACTCATCATCCATTGTTTTGTTGTTGTATCCGCTGCTAAAACTACATTCAAATACGAACGTTTGAGCAACTTACACATGTGTGCTTCTCAGAGAACTACACTGCTGAATATGCTTAGAAGCAAAAGAAAAAGTATTAGCAGACGATTGAAATGAAAAATGTTCAGGTGGCACTTTTACGACAGGTGATAAACAATTTTCACTATATTGAGGATGATCACTGCAGCGAAAGTAGCAGACCCCAACCGTCCAGCTCTACGATTTGACGTTTTGTCAATTTTTTTGAAAGGTATGCTATTATAAAGTCTAATATTAGCAGGGACGCAGTTTTAATTTACGCAACAGCATAAAAGCCTTGCCACGTGTTGGCGAACTTTTAAGGAAGGCTACAATTTTGGTATTGACTGCAAGCATTGATCTCACGCCTTGACTTTTGTGACTGCAGCTCCCTTTTGTTGAATGTCAATGACCACAAACGCACAGCAGAAAGTCAATGCTCGACACTGGCACTAAAACAATTTAGCTGAAAATTTCTAAGTCGAACTTTAAGGTTTGTCCAAGTTTCCTTCCCACCTGAAATTGATTCAGGGATGAGCTTTCAAGAGGAAGTTTATGATTGAAACAAACTGTTACCTTCAATATTATCAAAAGCCTGGAAGATCAGAAAATAAAGCGCAAAGGTTATTTGACGTCAGCAAATATTTTGGTTTGTTTGTTTCTTAAACGTCACAGAATAAAATTAAAAAAAATTTCTTGTTTTCAGTCACCGTCAAAATCGATGACTTTGTCGAAGTTTTCGTCACCGTCTCTCATCAGCTCGTCCACTTCCCAGTCCTCAATCTTTTCACCGGTATTTGTCAGCGCTTTCTACCATTTGAGATAGATACAAAAACATTTAACTTTAACAATTTGTAGCAATGATTTCCTCACACTTTTTACGGTCACTGAACAATTTTAATTACAAACATTCAACATGTAACACAGCAATACGAGTGTACCTACACGAATAAAGCAAACATCGAATCAATGTGTTCACTGCAATTTCGTATGCCAATGCCGTCAGGCCTGCATACAAGCTGCAGTAGCAGAGTTAAACGATACTGAACAATAATTATCAAATGCGGTAACTAACGAAGCCATGGTTTCAGATAGGTTTACTTTACTAAAATCAACGTCAGCTTTCAATGTTTTTGGCTTTCTCTGGTTGACTAAACTTTTTGACTCAAGGCTGCTGTACATGAAATGCAGAACTATAGTTCGGATGCTATGGATTCGGTCACCGTCTGAGCATCATTTCAGACAAGCTGCAAAAAACGCGGACCTGACCGAAAACTTTTCGTCTGGAGCCGAAAGCGCAAATTTTGAAGTAGTTCTTAGGTCTCCTTCAGATCAGTGGTTTTTAACCTTTTTTCTTCAGTGGCCCACTATCACTCTATCACTCCGGATGATGGAACCGTGACCCAGAAACATTTGCTGATAAAATGATAGCAATTACACAACGCAGGTTATTTTTACCTCACTTTGATTTATGTATTAAAGTTGAAACAAATATTGTTGATAACCCGAGAAAGGCGGGAAATCAGAAATTTTAGGTAAGAGTTTCAGCAGTACAGTTCTGTACACAAAAAATTTTGTTCGGTCATATAAAAATGGCTCTTTAATTCAGTTCAGGCCAAACTACTGTTAAATGTTACACATGTAAAATGACATATGTATGTTGATTAAGTATCTCAATCTATGAGAACGTTGTTCCTGTTTCTTCGGAAGCAAATGCTCAATCCGCGGTTTTAGCTTCGATAATGCCAGACCCACTTGATTGCCTGCTTCAAGCTTTTGACAAGACATAAACCTGCTCGCAAAGATATATTGTTGGGAACAGTGACGGATTTACGCATAGGCCAAGTAGGCCATGGTCTAGGGCCCTGCGTTTTGGGGGCCCCGCGCAACTCTTTCCTATGACGACTCATTATTATAACTGCGCAGAGACATAGCTTCACAATTTACTTTGAAACGAGCAAAAATGCAGACGTCTAGACTCTTATCAGTACAGTAACAACACGATAATATTATTTGCTACGCAATATAAGAATGACTATACTGTTTTTCATCGGAGTTCTGCAGTGCCTGGCGCTCCTGCATTGTTGCGAGGTTTTTGTCAGTGAAAGGTTGAACATCAACTAAGAAAGTGCTGTGCGAAAGGTTTGATACTGAGGAACATGGCTGGGAGCAAGAGAGGCCATGGCACAGTGGCCACCCTCCTCCGTACGCTAGTGCTGGCAGTCACTGCATAACTCCGATGAAAAGCAATATTGTCAATATTGGATGCTACGTTTGGTTGTTACCAACTACAGGGTGACACAAAAAAACGGTCATCACCTAAACTTGAATAACTTTTGAAATAATTAATCAATTCTTTTTATTTTTCAGATTTACCAAGAAGAATTATTGTTCTAAGGGTCTACCAAATTTGACCTTCGAGATGCCATGGACTACTTAGCAAAAGATATTTATAATTGAGGCATATTTTCGGCAGAAGTCCATCCACGCAGCTCAATTGCAATTCAAAGAACGGTTCGGATGTCGTGAATTTCCTGTCCACTCAATGATCTACAAA
>JGI24159J19872_10011999_pt1 | contig 11330 bp, 5 predicted proteins | sample Ectturendosymbi4_FD_19872 | JGI IMG/M metagenome (IMG submission 19872) | reverse complement strand
TGAGGGGTTTCTTAACTCTGACCGTAAAGACGTCGTCTTGACTAGGTAAAAACCATGAAGTCTTTTTGTTCATGAACAGAAAACAAACAAACAAGCTTGAGACATTTCAAAACGCATCAAGTTGTCGAATCTGGCGCTCACAATAACTTCAAGCTGACTCTTTAACACGAAAATAACAAGCATGTCGCTTGTTAAATTTCATGATGGATTACTTTCATTTGTTGTGTTTCTTGGTAGTTTTCTGTAACATTGCTATTTGCATTTTGGTCCAAGATATTAACCTGATCATTAACCAGAAGGTTTTTGCAGCCGAAATGGCAAACTTCATTTACGAAAACCGTTGACAATCAGCGGCAAACCATCGACCGAAAGCAATTTGAAACAACGTGACACTCACGCAGCTGACATAGTACGTACTGCTTTCGAAGGTCGTCCCTGCTTTTTCGACGTTGCGGTCGTTTCACAGCAGGCTTTGCTTTGACCAAGAAACGTTCTATTGACTTTTGTGTCACAACAGGTTTTGTTTTGTCGGAGAAAAGTGCTCTCTGACTTTAAGAGTAATTCCAGACACAGTACTTGCTTGCAGAAAATCTTTTACGCAATCGCCATTGTGATTCCATTTGTAATATTTTCCAATGATACTTGTCTCACGGCTATTTTTATTGCATTAGCTAATTCGTTGAAACATTTCGTTAATCATAGCAACTGTAAAATCTGCTATTGCTTGTAAATGCTTACCTCTTCGCAGTTATAGCAGAAAAGGCGGTGATGGTCGATGCCCACAGGAGCTCCGCGTTTTCTGACGTCACTGGTATCTCGTCTTCTTGCGGTGAGATGGGCGGCAGGATCCGCAGTATGTACAACTTTCTTTTCGGCAAAGTTAAGTGGTGTTACCCTTTGTTTCTGACATCAGATTCGTAAATGTGCTGCGTATGGTGATTCGCAACTTGCGTGGCAAATCCAAATTGGACAGTCGCCTTTGCGCCAAGGCCTCGATCATATTTATTGCAACAGCCAATTGAAATAACCGGCGTTTCAAAGTTTTCTGCGGTTTGTGCTCGTAATAGGGCGCATTAAAAAAATGATAACGGCCACCTTTTGGTCATACGGTTGCACGACTGGAAACAGCATATTTGATCGAATGTGTCGACACCATTTTTCGTGGCATTGTAAAAAATAATTTCTCGCTTGCCATTGTCAGACGTCACTGGCTGATCGTGAATTGAGGACACAAGAGAAAAACCAGCTTTTTCTGGGTTTTGCTCGTATTGCTTGCGTAAGTGACCAGTGTCATATCCCTGCTGCAACCAAAAAGCACTCTAACCAAACAAGAGGCAGAGTTTCTTGTCGAGCATTTCATAAGGTATTTATGTTTTTACGAATAGTCCCCACATTGGTCAGGCCGTTACGCCAAAGGCTTTTAACTCCACAACAGCAGATGCAGCATCACAATTACCTGCATGTTGGCGGACATTGTCAGCGTCTGCGACTCTTCTGGTGTATTTACCCAAGTAAGGCATAGCATTTAGCACAAGGTATGATCGCGAATCGCAAGTCATGAGTTTTATTCCGTCTTTGGCAGGTTTATTTGCAATATATTCGAAAACCGCACCTGCCTCTTGAAACCCAGAAGCTGCTCATCAATCGTAATGTTCTCACCAGGGTAAGAAATATCCTGACAGTTTTTTATGAAAGGTTACCATATTTCCCTGACTCCGGCAAATATGTCCGCAGCTTCTCGCAGTGCCTTCGTTTGTCTATTGTCAAAGCGCAGACATCCAACAAAATGCAAAACCTTCTTTCAGACCTTTGCAGCTTGTACACAGGTGCCCCAAGCTGAATATCGAAAGTTCTGTTGAAGCCACATGATTATCACGCTTCAGCCCTCGCAACAATAAAACACCAATCAACCCTTCCATTTCAACAACGTCTATGTTTTGGAATGTTGCTCACATTCTCCCGCAAAAGGGTCAGCATACTGTTTGTGTGCTGCACAAGTGTCTCTAACATTCCACCACTAATCAAAACTTTGAAATAATTTTCGGGTGAGACCCACTGAAGTTAGCGCGGAACCGGCAAAGTAGGCCCAGGACTTGCCTTAATGATGTTGTCAACCACTGTCATTGTGGCACAATCGCGGACATCAAACCACTACGTTTTCAAAAAAAGTGTTACACTTTTGAAAACAACGGGAAAAACCTTTCCGAAAATGTTGAATAACAAAAATATGCCATAAGTCCACATCAAGATTATAACGATAAAAAAAGGGTCCCGACACTCAGTAAGCCAGCCCAACAAGTCAAACTTACTGTTTTTACCGAAGTGAAGATCTTATGCGAAACGTCATTTTTAGCGGTTTCTCATAGTAAAAGTAAACTACTTTCCCACACTGGGGGCAAAAAAATTGATAGTCAATTTTGATTTCCTTAAAGTCCACATTCACAATCTAATGATGAAAAGAGCGCCCCGACCCTCATTAAGCCAGCCCAACAAGTCAAAACTTACCGGTTTTTCGCAAGTAAAGGTCTCATGCGAAAAACGTCATATGTCGCGGTTTTTCAAAGAAAAATTAAACCACTTTCCCACACTGGGAGCAAAAAAGTTTAAAAGTGGATTTTTGTTGCCTTGAAGTTCCCATTAAGAATAACACCATTAAGCTGGCAATACAATGAAAACCCATGTTTCTCACGCATTTATGTGTCCGTCTACTCGAACATTGAGTAATATGCGTTACTGCATCAATGCCTGTTTTCCATGATGCCAATTGTTTTGAACATTGCATATCTTGTCAATTGTAAGACAACGTGCATGTTTTTCACAAACAACTTCCACTTATCCTGCTCGATTTATGATCAGATCTGATTGAAATGCCCAAGTTTTGACACAACTTGTATTTTTGCCATGAGGCTGAGCAGACACGAAACATTTAATGTTTGTTCTTTCGGCAATGTACTTCGCATTTCTGGCATACTTGGTATGCCTTCTGCATTTTTCAGGTTTGCCTGAAAAATCTGGTCCAGATTTAAATTTCAGTTTGCTCGCGCACAGCGGCGACGAATAGAAACTTCGGGCGTTGCGTTTGCGAAATTTGGATTCCGTCAATTTCGATGTTCGTCTATTTTTGGGTGAGAGTTCATGTTGGCTGCTGGTGGATTTTGGATGTTCTCTTTTTTAGTATTTAAGTAAAATTCCACAAACTGCTTCTCCTGAAGAATGATAGAACTGAAAATCATACACGAAACCATCTAGTCTGTCCAGGCGACCGTTGTTAAAGTAAATGTGTTTCGTGTCACCGAAATGCTGTTCCACTGCTCCTTGATCGGTTGTTAACAAGAATCGTTTGAAAGTTGACTTCCTGTGCAACTTCAAAGACTTTTCACTGCGCTTGGCGTAGTAACCGCTTTCATCAGTTGATGTTGATCGATTTATATGCCTGGACAAATCCCAACCATCAGTTTTGATTTTGCACGCGTTCTTGGAATTATCGCAGTCATAACCTTATTGCAAAATTGCTTATTGTAGTAGGGGTTTGTAATTGGCTCATCCTCAACCACATGATTGCGGAAAATGCTGGATTGCAGAAAATCCTTCAGACGAGAAAGAACATAAAATGGTGAATTTGTTTCTTCCTGCAAGTCTTCCGTTTTGTTAGTGAAAATGTGATCACCCTCTTCTGCTCTTTCACACCTGTCTGAAGGTGCTCATCAGTACATGCGTTTGGAGCCATTGTTTCATAGCAATTGCAAGATTTGTTCACATTTTCTTTTCTGTTTATCTGTTTGCATTCTGCCTAAGCATTCGCAAGGACAGCTTGATGCAGCCACTTCCGCGACAAGCAATGTTGGATTGTCGATACCCACTGGCCCACAATGTTTGGTTTCCACACGTTTATGTCGGTAAACAAGTGACGCTTAGTAGTTTCTATTTACTTTGACACCTTCGCAAGCAACATACAATTTACTCCATTGTTTTCTTGTAGCCTAAACGAGAGCGGAGTAGAACACGTAAAAACACAGGGAGGATGGTACCATCCTAGACAAGTTGAACATTCAAACATGAGCTCTCCTTTGTATTCGCTGTTACAAATGCACCACCGCTGACGGGATTGTTGATACGATGTATGTACGGACACGTCCTTTTTGAGTTGTTTGGGAGAATGATATGAAACCACGGTGCTAGACCATTTTTTCAGTTCCATGTAAACACCCTTCACGGATTTTCTGAAATTCAGGTTGCTAGCCCACTCTTTTTCACTCTTTCAATGTTTCTTGATTTTGGTTTGATATGACAAGATTGTAAATATGCTTGCGGCAAGTTTGAATCTTCTGGAAAATCATCCGGACCTCTGACCAATGCTTCTATACCAGATTTACGAAAACCAAGTTTTGATGTACACGGGACTTTATTGTGGAGTATCACTAGCTCTTTGATGTTTGTGATCGTTTCGTAGAACCAGACATCAGCCGCATCCGCATTACCAAATGACGTTTAAGCCATGCTCGGCTCGTGCGCAGATATTCCTTCAAATTACGTTTGCAAAATGCATTTATATTTTTTTGGTAAAGAAATAAGCCATTGATTTTGCGAGGTGAACTTTGGGCTTGTCATGGACCCCACCAAGCATACTTTTGGACGCAGTAGACAAAGATATCCGAAAATCACTGAAAAAATGGAAGGAACTTACACAATAGGAAATGCTACATAGCGTTTTAAAGAGGGAAATATTTTCACTTACCAAATTGTTTCGCCAATTTATTTAAATCCATTTTCCAGCTTTTATGAAACATATGTTAACAAAAGGCAGAGACAAGTTTTAAGAGGGGCAATCACATGCTAGCAGTATACCTTTGGTATAATAACATTTCCTGAGTAATGTACATTATTCAAAACGTGTCGTATGGAGCAGTAAAAAAACAGCAATGGCGTAAATTAAAATCGCACCACTTGCTGCTTTCAGTACGAGTGAACTTTAGTGTTACAACAATGTCACTATTGCGTTGAAGTTCTCGTTTAGGAGCGATTAAAGCATTTTTTTATAATTTCATATTTCTAGCAAAGATTAAACGCTACAATGGATTAAACGCTACAGTGTATTTGCAATGATCATTTCAGAAAAGGAACTCTTCGATAGTTGTTTTGTGTGATGACCTCAGATTTTTAATCAATGTAACACACTTCTACCTTATCTTCTAGCAACATACATTATTAAATTAAAAAATGGTAGAACTTGTCATTTACATATGCTTTATGTTAGTTTTACAAAATATTTTTTGTTTGTATTAGCATACTTAGCATCTATGATCTCAACCATATATCGAAGGGATGTCATTCACAACTCTCCTTGCGAGATAACAAACATTCTCGTTATTTCTCCAGAATAGAGTAGCCTGGTTATTACAGCAACCATGTGTAACTATTTTCCAACACGTCGTCCCACAAACCAATGGAAATGGACAACGTTTCGGCTAGGACAGGGGTGGGCAAAGTTTTTGCACGGAGGGCCACATTTCTAAAATGTTGCAGCCGAGGGCCGCACACTCTCATTACAAAGTAGGAAAATTTATTCAGTGTGTAAATAACCACATTCATATTACAAACAATTTTCAAATTTCACACTCGGTACGTTTAATGCTATTTATACAGTTATAGTTAGAACTGAACTGAAACAAACTATTTTCGTTTTTATGAAAATAGTAAATCTTTCTAAAATTCTACATGCGTCGGAGTTACTGCAAGTGCCGGCGGGCCGCATGAAATGGTCTCGCGGGCCGTAGTTTGCCCACCCCTGGGCTAGGATCTTTACATATCGTCTGCATTTTCCCAGTCTTTTCCTACTCCCCACACCCATACGGTGTGCAGTTTTTCTGTATGGCTTAACGATTATTAACAGGTTTTATGAACCGACTTAAGCGAGCGATCTGTCCTAGTGGATTTTCGGTGGCGCATGTCGAAATCCAGTCATGAATCGTTGCAAATCTTGCTCAGACATTTATTGTGTACATTGCAAGGATGCACCTACGCCACGGCTGAAGGATGCAAAGCATACTCTTAGCAAGTTTTACACACACGCAAAAGTCAGGCTTAATATATTGATGATTTGTTCGTCAATCTATTATCTGAGCGTCGAGCGAAACGCGTTAGCGACTTTCGTGAGGTCGGACTCTTGCAACTGCGTTCTCTCAACAAATGACGTTGTTTTTTTCTAAGCAAACCGGAACTGTGTAGCGAGTATTTGGTGAAGTGCAAGTGAACATTAAATTCAAGACACCAATCTCTCACAACTGCTTCATCTGCCCTGCAGAGATATACCTTGTTGCAGATAACATTGATGTCAGCAGTGAGGTGAACAAAAGTCAACAAACAACATGGATCAAGTGTAACTGGCAGGAGAACTCTACTTCATGAACGGCTTCGTGTTCCCGTAGGTATTAACTGCCCTAAACCTTGCCATATAGAAGCATCGGCAACTCACGTTAACAAAGCCTTTTGCAGAAGAATAGCGNAATGCTGCAGCGTGGTCTTACCTTCTCGATTGCAAAATCCATTCTATTAAANAAAACGGGAAAATGCATGCGTATTTATACCTCACCTATGGTGCTTTCCGGAAGGCCTTTTCTTTTTGCAGGTAGTTCGTGGCATAATGTTTCGTTTCGTTTAAAAGTTAGTTTGTTCTTTTACAAACGTGACATTCGTGATTTTGTTTTATTAATCTCTGCGACAAAGGCATAGTAGGTTATGAAATTACGTTAAAGTAAACCAATAGTTGACTCCCACTCCCACCCTTGCAACGAAATGAATTATTTAATAGGCCGTTTCTTCTGTAATGACCACACAATCACAATCTACGTTACGTTTGTTTATTGTCATTCAATGGTGTGACAGCGTATGACAGTTATCTGTTACTGTTAATGCTTTCCTCTTTTGCCACATCATCCGTACTGCTCTGTTTTTGGAGGGGGCTACCACACTTATCCAGCGATTAAACATCTTTGCAAAAACATATTGTGCCACTTAAAGCCTGTCTATGAGCCTTTCCACCAACATTTTCTGTTTTATACGTGAATGCCTGCAACACTATCAATAGGTACTTTTTTCCAAATATTTCACATTTACTACCGCAGCGCAATAGCTACAATAATAAATTTTAATTTTACCTGATAAAAAACGACGTTTCATTTTAGATGATTCCTTTTCCACTTTTGCTCCAGGGCGCTTTACCTTTCTAAACGGTATCAGCCAAGAATCATTAGAACACTAGTCGCATTAATATCACTAAACATTTCATAATTACAGACACGCATGCTGGCAAAATTGAATGTTGTGGAATTTTTATCCAGACGAAAATACAGGAAAAACACAAAATACAATTAGAAAACAAATGACATACATGAAATAATGAGAATTTCACAAAAAGTATAGAGTGTTAATACTTGTTTATTTGCTATGAAATGCCCTTAACAATGGCCTCTCGAAACACTGGTGAAGGAGGCGGGATTTAGCAGTGCTATGGCACCCCGTGGAATCCGGGCAAAATCCCATAAAATCCGGACAAAATCCTCAATAACCATGGCCATCTCTGAGAATAACTCCATGAAAGTATGAGCTAAATGGCGCCCAACATGCTTTGCTTGAAAATAATGGCGTCCGAATTGATATGAAGAGTTTTTTGGAGGGCATTTTTTTTGAAGCATTTTCGTTTTTCGGGCAAGTTTGGGAGAAACCGGGCAAAATTCCTTCGCACTCCCAAAAATGTACCTGCTCTTACACCAATGTCTCGAAAAACACACGTATTCAAGACATTGCAATGCTAGAGAAGCAATTTTATAATGCCTAACGCTATTCTGATTTTAGTGATATATCATGTGACAAAGGGGCAACCAACCAAACTCAAGACTGACATGAAAGAATCATAATATAAGCTGCGACCAGTAGAAGCTGGAAAAAACGTCTTAAAGAATTGATTTCACGGGAAGCTTTCACCAATTTGCAAAATAGGAATTTACTTATGGCACACCGTGCCAACTCGCTCTTCAGCAAAAACAACTAACGAAATTGCAATGTATCGACTGCATGTTTCTGACATAGGACTACCGTAAGTAATATACTATTCAATGCCACATTTTGTGCATTGCAGGGTTACCAGGCTTCAACAATTTTCGGACCCTCAACCTACCCTCTGCGAACTTATTCTTACTTTTAATCCCTTGGAGGGATATTTCCTACAGTAATTAACGCTTTGAATGCGTGATCTTTCACCGTGGATGCTTTATCCAAGGAGAGGTTGGTGCGTATTCCCCTGGAGCTCGGCACTGCATAGAAAATTCCACCAATTATAAGTACTTCAACTTTCAATTCAGGAACACTGACGATTCGACCTGCAATAATGACAAATCACTAAGCTTCTCGCCTTCCAGAATCGCCTTTGCGACTGGGTCGACAAACAATTTTTTATTACCATATGGCTGAGAACAGAAAGGCATTCCTATACAGAACTGTGTTTCGACAAAAGTTGCAGCAAAGCAACTTCAAAAACAAATGCACATTATTCAACACAGCTGTCTGCCAAACACAGTCAGCTCAAGCTATCTGACTAACAAATGCAAATCGACAGAACACAAATTAAAACATTTCCGCCTACTCCCGTGTTTCAGTGTTGAAACAACCACGAAGCCAAACAGAATTAAAAACAACTCCTGCAAAGCGAAATACCAAGACAGTGTTCGCGTGGAAACGATGCTTTTCGTGGTAAACAAAATCACCGACAAGCATCTGCACCCATCGCACGGGAAAACAAGGCGCGTATAAGAAGGGCCGATTCAAGTTGCCTTGGTTGGCTTAATCAGCGTCGGGGCGCTTCGTTGATCCACTTGATCTTTTCCTGAATTTCAAGGAAATCAATATTCGATATAAAAGTTTTTACCCCCAGTGTGGCAAAGTGGTTTAATTTTTCATTGAAAAACCGCTAAAAATGACATTTTTCGCATAAGACCTTTGACTTATTGGGCTGGCTTAATGAGAGTCGGGTCGCAGTTTTCATCATATTATGAATGTGGACTTCAAGGCAGTCAAAATTGACTATAAATTTTTTGTCCCCAGTGTGGGAAAGTGGTTTAATTTTTCTTTGAAAAACCGCTAAAAATGACGTTTTTCGCATGAGACCTTTGCTTGCGAAAAAACGGTAAGTTTGACTTGTTGTTGGGCTGGCTTAATGAGGGTCGGGGCGCTGTTTTCATCATTATGTTGTGAATGTGGACTTTGGGGCAAAAAAATTTGCAATCAAAATTAAATTTGTTTGCAACAATCTCCAATGTTATCAGGCATAGCACAATACATTTGTTATAACTCTGAAAAATTTCCTCATTCACGGGCAACTGTTTCAGCTGGTTCGGCTGCCTCGGTTGCCTCAGCTGGTTCAGTTGATTCCCTGAGCGACAATCTTTCGAGTCGGACGACACGGTTTTGCAGAGCGTCAACCTGGCTTGTGAGGTTGGTTATCAGACCCTGAAGATATTCATCGTGAGAATCAGCATAGTGCTTATGAACAGCGTCGTTGTTCAGAGTTGGATTCGCAAGTCCAGATATACGATGATTATTCATTTTTAGATGCCCTTGAGCACCTTCTGGAGTAACGTACAATGTTCTCTTCCTAAGTAGATTATCTATGAAACCTTTTGTCGCTGCGTCGGTGTCCTCAAATGGCTCTCTAAGGTTTGTTATCCTCTTGTCATTGTAATTTTGATGATTTTCTGGTAGAGAAGTTCCATCAAGAAACATAACTATCTCAGAAATATTCTCATTAGTTGCAAGTGTCAGCTTCTAGTTTTCAGATCTCAGCGAATTAACTGCAGCATCCAGTGTTCTTTTGTTCACGCCATCAGCAGGCGCTGTTGCATCAGCCAATCTGATAATTTTATGATCATTCATTTGAAGATCTGAAACTATTTGATTTTGTCCATCAAGCCGTATATATTTCAATGATTCTAACTGGTTATTAGTCCTTATTTCTTTCAAAATTTTTCGATTCAACGTTCTGAGATTGACGGCCTCGTGTTCAAGTGTTGGATCTGGAAGCCCAGCAATATGATATCGTTCACCCATGCTGAAAGTTTTTGTTGCTGTTCCTTGTGGGCCCAAGTTCAAACTTTTTGTTCTGATGTCTCGATTCAAAATGTTTGCGTGGTTTGTTATCGCGTCGCCGGCTGCTGTGCTGGCTGCCGCGGTTGCTTGTTATAAAACACTTGTTGCTGAAGCTTGAAGTGTTTGTAAATTTACCGCGTCTTGTTTCTTCGCGGGGGTTCCCGACGCAAATCACTTGAAAACCACCAGCATGAAGAGGCCCTCTCATCCAATTTGTTCCATCACGATTCAGATAGAATTCGTTTGCATAACTCAATCTGACTGCGTCATTGCTCTGAACAGGCTCGCCCAAATTTGAAATCCTGTTTCCAGCAATCCCAATCCCTCCCTGCATAAAGAATACACATGCCAACAGGGGATGAAAATAGCGAAGCTGCAAAACTATTTGTACGTTTGCACTTTTTTCATTGAAACGTCTGAACCAAATAAGTAGATGAGATCTATCTACTCGTACCAGTTCCCACAAAGGGGAAGGGTTTGATTCCATCAGTAAATTGTGTTAATAGGTAATCGATTTCACGTAATAATACACAATTTCAGTCCAGTCTTATTCAAATACAATCAGAATACCTGTGTATGATTATACTCCCTATTTCAAACACATGACTGATGCAGAGAAAGTCCTGTCGCTTTTAATTTGTTTTTTCTGCATCTCTNAGCATCAAANTTCAAAAGCTATTCCGCAAATAGTAGCGCATCTGTCCCACTGCCAGACGGCAGGGCAGTAATTGCTCACGTTCCCCGAGGTTTTCCTACATTTTCGTTTTTATCGTTGTTGTAAAGAAGGGCTCTGCTTTCCTTTAAATTGGTCAAGCCGTTTCGTTATCGAAAAGCGCTGGTGTGTTCATTATGGCGGGTCACCGCTCATCAGGGAGAATGATCATTGATGGCATGCATCTGCCATTTCATTTCACTGCCTGTGAAAATGTGGTTCTTATTCTAGACAGGCCCGAAGCTAGGTGTTGGGTAACCGGACCAATGACCCAACCAAAACTAGGTGTTGGGTAACCGGACCAATGACCCAACCAAAACTANGTGTNGGGTAACCGGACCAATGACCCAACCACGAAATATTCAAAAACTTGTATAGTTGAGACCTACAGCCATGATTTGTTCCGTGCAGAAATGTAACTGGCTTTGCTGTAACGTTGGTTGCCATGTATTCAGAAACAGACAACGTATAATTTAATGCT
>JGI24159J19872_10011998_pt1 | contig 11330 bp, 5 predicted proteins | sample Ectturendosymbi4_FD_19872 | JGI IMG/M metagenome (IMG submission 19872) | reverse complement strand
CAACAATTAAGTCCTCTGCTCTATCTGGACTCCTCAATTTAATCAAGCACCTTTTAAATCTTCAATAAACTTTCCCGCGTTCTCTCAATGGGGAGTCGGGTCGCTCTTCGCACCTCGTGTATAAATTCGATAAACAAATTGCGAGGTGCAACAATTCTCAGATAAAGATCCTCAATTTGTTTGAATTCCCACACGTACTAGCTGCTTAGACATCTCAAGCGAAACAGCAAATGACGAATTAGCCTAACGAAACGCTTCTAAAAGATAGAAAGAGGTGACGCATCAAGCAAATTGGCGCATTAGACGATGGCGAATTAGACGAACAGAAATGTGCACAAAAGATAGGAATTCGGGACCGACGAAAATGTGACGAATTAAGCGAATTGACGAATTAAACGATGACGAATTAGACGAGTTCTACTGCAGTTAGATACCTTCTGCACGCAACTCAACACTTTACCCCAGTTAGCAACGACAGCTTTGGAAGTTCGTATGCCATTTGCAACAACCTACTTATGGAAAAGCGGTTTCTCAACTCTCCTACACATCAAAACTAAGGCGAGGAATCGTTTGGAACCCGCTGACGAAATGCGAGTTGCTATCTCAAACAAAGAGCCTAGCTACAGCATGATCATTGACAAAAACAACAACAAAAGAGTCATTAACTAAGTATGATTATTAGTGCACTTTGTAAATTTATTGTATCGTTATATTTGTTTCAATGACATTGTGTTAGTATCAATTACTAATTGATTTCAACCAAAGGAGCGAGAAAATTTTATGAAACCTCAAGGAGTATGAGTGCGTAGAAAAGTAAAGAACCACTGAGCTAGACATTAGACATGCACGTGATCTGATGTATTTCCTATTGTTGCTTTTGAGGGCATCCCATTTCCAAGGTGTGGAATGGGACAAGCACAAGTTGTAATGGGATGGGACAGAAAAATTCTGCAATGGACAGGCCTTCCAAAACACTATCTTGTTTATTCTCGTTCTTTTCGGCAGTTTCTTTTGTATGTTTCGCTTTGAATTTAAGTATTGGATTGCCAAACCTGGTTTAGGCCTGTGTGGTGAGATTGCATATGAGCAGGTCTGACAATCCTGCTAAAACTCACCTAAGGGTTCACACAGTTATGCATGGATATGCCTAGATGGTAATCAGATTGCATTAAGGATTTGTTAAGAATAAGATCGTAAAGACCTGATAGCGGAATAAAGGGTGTTCACCAGACAAGGTAAAGCTCATGACCAGATAACCATAGCCTTTTTCTATCCAGAAAACAATTTTCTTTTTCTTGGCATGCTGAATAGCACTATACGCCAAATGAACCGTCTACTAATTTTCATCAGATGTATACTTGGATTCCCCATAGGTGCCTAAACCAGCAAGTCGAAATCCTTGTTTTACAAACCAGCTTAGCAGTGGGCATGAAAAAGAGACAAAGTCCACTGTGAGCATTGGTCAGAAGGGAAATATCCAGTGACGTGTGTTGCAATGATCCTGCAATACAACTTAGAAAGCACCGCGACAGGAACAAGTAGAATGCAAATGATACAGTTGTTGCATATGAACGAGTGCACTCTTGAAATGTCATAAAAGATTCCTTGGAATTGTTGAATATTTCCAAAAATCAGATAGTTTTTCCAGTTTCAATCCAAAAATGAAATGACCACCGATTTCATTGATGAAGTTTGGAAAATGAACATTAGTAGTCTGTATAAAAAGTCAATAAAACCCAGAGGCATATTTAGAAATACGTTATCTTCAATGCAATTGTTTGCATGCGGAGGAAACCTTCTGGCCGAAGAGACTCAAAAGTTAACTCAAACTTTTGGAATAAGATGTTGGACAATCAAGAATATCTTAGAGTGCTGTATACATAAGAAAAATTGCGTACGAAAAATATTGGAAACGATACATGTAGCGAAATGCAATGAAAAAAATATATTGTACAACATATTAAATACAGCTTTTTTCAGTGTTTACATTCGAGCAGTGGTAATAAAGCGAGAAAAGAATGGAAATATGCAACTGAAGAAAGTTTTATATTACGTTTGCTTATCCTGCTGAACATACTTAATTTAATTAAACATTGGCACCTCAACTACATCGATTGACTGTAAATAAACGGAGGTTTAATGCTTGGATATCTCCACCTCAAACTTAAACTATGTGCCAACTGCCAAGCATTACACAACAGAACCTCGTCCCTGTAGGAATGTAGGCATGTGCTTGAAAATGTCTTTCGAAAAATTATTAAGGATATTCCACAGGGGTAGTAAAAGAAAATTTCTCGTATAATTCTACGTCACGATACGTCAGATGACAAAATTTAACCAGTTTTCTTAACTACGTTTGAGTATCTCCACATGACAAGTGTTAAACTGCTCGAAGCTGCTTTCCACCAGAACACAGTCACGGTTTTGTCAGATTGTCGATGTGCCGTTTTAAGCCCTAGTCCCAAATATAAATTTTTGGAAAATTCGTTTATATTTTGAAAATTCTTATAGACCATAATCTTCGTTGAAAAGTTTTACTGCCACATATAACTTAACAGGTGCTTGCTTTGTGAAATTAAAGAAACTCGTCAGCAGTACATTCTGAAGTCATAGAGTAGGCCCATGTTGTAGCTTTTTAAAATTGCAGAATCTAAACGTTTTTACTAAATATACGGTGAAATGAAGTTTGGCCACAACTCCTCTGATTTGCCTTCCTATCAAAACTTACATTTTAGTTCTGGTTTCCAAACAATGACCACGACTCGCCCTCTGACGGTTTTAATATTTTCGACTGGAAACCGCTGGACTTACTCTCAATGTAATGCTGTTTCATAAATGACACCGTGATGAAATGCATGCAATGTTGTTTCACACATCGTAGTAAATTTATTGAAGTCTTTACATCCACTTTTGTGATGAGGAAGACGAATACACGAAGGCAATTGACGCATACAAATAAACAAAAATAGTAAAATTCGTTCTAGGCTGATGTGTCGAAGTCTAATATGCTATTGCTTGCAGTGATGTATGCGAGAGTGAAAGCCATCGAAGTGCCTCTGGGGTAGGGTCTTTGGGGCAGCAGTCCTCTTGAAAGGCAAAACTCTTCAAAGAAAGTGAACGATCATAAGAGTAGATCACCCGAGTGACTTGATGCAGTTTGATGCTTTTCGTTTTACTTTTGATTAAAGTTTTTGTTTGTTAATCTTCATATTAAAGAATTATAAGAACATTCTGATAGTTTAGCTCTATTTTTTTAACTTTGAAAGGCATTATATGTATTGAGCGTTGACGTGACCAAAGACTGCCAACCGACACGTCATTAGTATGTGTGTCCTCATTTATAATAGTGTCTTTCCAGACTGTGATGCACTGCAAACACTTTAATTTGCTGATGATACAGTCTCAAATACAGTAGGTAAAGTCGAAATATAATTTATTTACAATACATTGTTAATGATGAACTTGGCAATGTTCATAAATGCCTCATACATAACAAATTAACACTAAACTTAACTAAAACTAACTGTTTGTTACTTCATTCAACCGAAAAAACAATAATCATCACTTTTGCTACATCTTCATGGCAACGTGATGTTGTAGACTACTGAACCTAAGTATCTGGGGTTTTGCTGATGTAATACTGAACTGTAAAGTTCATATTTCACATCTAACATCATCAATTACACAAAGTGTAGTAGTCTTATAAAATTGAACTATATCTTTCAAAATGCCTTCTGAAAATACTATCTAATGCTCGCTAAGCTCGCATTAAGTTAAAATTATCATATGCAGTAACTCTTTGACCCTCAGCCTATAAAAGTGATTTACATAAACGCAACAATTTATATATCGAAGCAGTTCATTGCGTAACGTATGTTAACAGATATACAAATTTAAATATCCTGTACAAAAACATATAATATTAGAACTCAATCAATTACGACACAATGAGCTTGGAAAGCATATATTTTAATTTTGTCACAATGAGACTTGTCTTTTGCACATTGAAAAGTACCAAGTTATTCATGAGACGCATAGCTACAACAGAAGGCAATCAGCAAAAGATAATTACTTAATTCCACTGAGACATCGAAAACAAGATCAACACAACATCATGGAGCTAGGACCAAAAATTTGGAACTCCCTACCACTAACTATTTTTAAAAAATTATCTAATTTCAAAAACTTTACTATGATCATGTGCTACAAAATTATGCTTAGTTTTGTTTTCAGCCAGGTACTGACATTTGCTTTAAAAAGAAGCTGGACAAGAACAAAGATATTTTATACATGTGTTGAAGTGCTTTTGAAGTGGGCAATGACTATTGTCTGATCTTGTTTCCTTAATATATTCTTTATTCAATGCATCAACTTGTTAAGTCTCGGATGATTTTTGGTTAATTGAAGCTTTTTGAACATGCATCTCGTTTCTGCTTCTTCATTTGTTTGTTTATTCGCTGTAAGTTACTGATTTTGGGTAGGCCCAAGTGCTATACCATAAAAGCATGGATACAAACAGTGTTTCCAAATGTAAATTGAATAGCTATTTAACGGTGAATGTGTGTCCGTAATATATTTATATGAAACTGTGCATGCATAGCCTAGCAATTTTGTTTATTATTGTCAAAGATATATATGAAGTAACGTGGCTGGGCTGTAAACGTTTATGCAATCTTTTTTGCGGTAACTTTGAGCTGCGATGTTAACTTTTTGAAAGCTGCCATGATGCATTTTTGAGCTAATAGCCTTGTTGTGGGGGTACCTTATATGGAGGCTGATGGCTTTCCGATGGGGATTGACTGTAGTTGTAAACATTTTCAAGTGACTGAATTAAGAGTATGTTTTGCTTTGTTCATTGTGTGGTGTTGTTACTTTACTGTAACGTCTTCATCTTTATTTGCAATTTCGTTGTTTTCACAGTTGCATTACACTTACAGTTTGTTGTATTGCATGAACTTTTGGCGACAGTGCCCCAATGCCAGCTACAACCGTCACTACCTGCCTTTGCATTATTGTCCACATGTTCTCTATGTATAGTCGGGATGCTGAATAAACTGAACTGTGTCCAACAGGAAAAGCAATTGCGTGGGAACTGGACCTGCAACCGTTCTTTGGTAGGTGACGTTGCACACGGTGCATTGACCGATGCGTGCGACCGGAAACTCGTTCAGTGATTTCGAAGAAGGACCGTGCGAAAAACGTGCAATGCACGTAGAAGTTGATCAAATTTTTCTGACCTAAACTTTTGAAAATCAACATCATGACGAAAAAAGACAAAAGTTGATAAATCCCCAACAATATTACTGCTGCTGTATCTCTCCACATTTATTAGTTAGTGACTTTATTGAATTGTGTTTTGGATTCTCTTGTAAAAATTGGATAACGATCCGTAGTATAACGTCATGAATACTTTGATTCTAGTTCGGTTCAGTTTCGTTATACCCGCTTTTGTACTCCTTTCGGAGTGTCACGAGTGGTCTGCGGCGCTCAACTCCGCTTGCTTACGCCTTTACTACTTTCTTTGTTTGAATAGCATCTCTCATTTCCTGGTCCACCACGGGGTTACTTTTTTAGCATTATGGGCCACGAGTCGTTTCCGTACACACACTCAAGCAGCATATGAAGCTGCTTTGAACAGCTGCGACTTCATCTCTGCGCCCGCTGTGCGTTCCATATGTTCTCGGTACAATGACGATGCACTGTCTACAAGGTTTTTCTTACATCTGTTTCCGCCAAGGCCTCCCACGTTGCTCGTCAGAACATCTTTTTCTTGCACATTTTTGGAGGCACTGTTGGTTTTTCCGTAAGTAAGTTGCAGACCACCAGGTGGTGACCGGTCATCAGTTCTGCATCCCTTTTGACAGCGAACAAATTGTGATTTTCAAAACAAATCACAAACCTCTATCATAGGCACGTGATTTGTACAAGCAACAAATAAATTTTCCGTCCAAATGGGCGAAACCATCAGCAAGTTCTACCAATTCATCTAAATAAAAAAACTGTTTTTTGGTAGAAAAAGGTTATCTTTAACCACATAATTTTACAGTGATTGTGTTACATATGACATCTATCGAAAGATGTCTTCTTCCCAGAAGCCAGTTGGTGAACATACTCTAAGAAAACTGTCGTGTTTTTCGTTGTCAGTTGTTGCTGACTCATGGGACTAGGGCCTGAATATTTGAAGGGAAAATGATGATGAATGACAGATTCAGTTGAGTTTTGTTGTTCGCTGCTGATATCAGTCTGAAAACTCTTTGATATATACAGATATTGCCAGACTTGCCGAAAGAAAATTTTTGCTTTATTTGCATTTTGTTTTATTATTTTTGCGTTAAAAAACACAGAAACTGCACTTCATGCTGCAGCAAATAAGCCCCGAACTTCATAAAGCAAAGAACGCAAGGGGAAACGGCCTTGTGAAATGTTGGCACCGATCGGAACTTTCCGCGCAGATTAATCCACAGAATCAAATGAAATAAACTACCAGATTCAAAGAAACCACGGTTGTAAGGGCACGTAGGTTCGCTACCAACGTTAGCAACAGCATCACAAAACATTAATCAAGCACAGTGTCTGCTGTCAGTCTGTCACAAAGCTTCCATTGCACAAGTCAAAGACGCTTCTTTTTCTTCTGCGTACCTGAGGGCACGTAGGTTCGCTACCAACGCTAACAACAGCATCATGGAACATCGATCAAGAACAGTGTCTGCTGACACACAAGCTTAATTGCAGTTCGCACATGCCAAGACCGTTTGAGACAGCTGGACGACACGCAAGCATTTGTTTGCAAACTTTCACTGCTTCAAGAACAAAGATTTGTCAAACTCGTAATTATTATGTATTGTCACCTTGCATCACAACGCACTCAACCAGACTGGATGTTTGCTTTTGTAGAGGGCGCTCATTTACATTTAAGCAAAGATATGGTGGTTTGAAGCAAACAATTTAACTATGACAAGCTAGATAACTAAGCTTCCTTTTCAACACAACAATCGGGTTTCTCCAAGGCTAATATTTTACTGGTGAGAAAGAAGTATCTAACACTTTATGCGAAACACTTGCACGAGGTGCAAAAAATAACTGATTCAGTAATTTTGNTTGTCTATAGATCCACACCGGGAAGCAGTAAAACNTGCAATGATTTGGGAAACCCAGTGCTCCACTCATGAGACCACATAGGTCGAGATCGTGCCTTCTGAAGGCTAAGCTAAACAAAATTCCATTTGCTCGTGGTTGATAGCAGTATTGTCGTTGGGCGGTCGCTGCAAATGGCAGTTTATTCAATTAGTGCCAACGGTTTCCACTGCTACGGCTGTGTTCTGCGCCACACTAATTAGAGTATGAACGGTCGTGACCAGTGATGTAAAAACTTAATTCTATAATAACATCATCGATTTGCGAGTTGGTCTCATTCGATGCGACTGTTTGGTGACGCTAGAGAGTAAAACACAATATTGATTAAATATTGAAATCACGCAGAATGATCGCAGGATGTAAATAACTGTTTGGATGTCGATGCAATAAAACACGTTTTGAAATGTCTTTTCCAGTTACACGTATAGCCTATTTTTCTCTTCAACTTTTTAGTTTAGACATAATGTTCGCAGAACGAAGGTATCATCGTGGTTTGTTTATACACACTCCATTCAGAGATCCTTTAGTTTGGAAGTTTGGTGAGGCGAATCTTGTTGGCTACGCACCCACGGAAAAGCAACTCAGAGGCCGACCAAGCCATACAAGGTGAACGTATCTCCGACTTGGCTTGCTGGCCGCATNATGGNATGGAGCCAGCAGAACCATCAGAGGTCGCTACAAACAATGAAGTATTTCGAGACCTCATTGAACTTTCGGCCCCTCAACGAGTGCGAAGGGAAAGATTGCTTGAAAATGAATGGTTGAAATGCAGTACATTTACTTTTTTTATATGCCAACTATGACTCTAAAAAATTAAGTAACGATCTGTGTATCTAATTTCTATAGGCTTTTTAAATTATCTTGACAGTAGAATTATGACCAACGTTATTTTCAAAAAAGATTTAGAAATGAAGCTTTCAGGCCGTCATATTATACATTCTAAGGCCTCATATCAGTCAATGTCTGAATTTCACGGCACTTATGAAAGTTAAATGAGCGAAGAACGTTATTGAGTGCGAAGCAATTAAACCTTCACTCTGCCCGTGCGAAACAAGAAGGTAAATATATTGCCAGTGGCACTAAGGCTGCTCTGAAGCTGCTAAACATTAGGGTAAGGGTTTTGAGATTCTTTGCATACCGCTCATTTAAGAGTAACTCGTAAACCCCCGTATACCTACTTCAATGCAAATTAGGACGTACTTCANTTCAATGCAAATTAGAATGCGCGCTCTGGATGAAACTTTGTCCCCATCACGACAATGCCTATTTTNTACAACCATTCCNTTTTTCCTTGCTGTACTTTCCTTGCTGTACTTNAAGTAATGCTTATTTTCACCTCTTTCCATTTTAGTTTGTCGACTACGTTCCTAGTAGTCGGACCTTTTTTCAAACATGTTGTAAGTGACAGGCCAATGGCTTATGTCACATGCACTTTTCGCGGTAGATATAGATAGAACATCTCTCTGAGCCAAATGATCGTGCACAGCTGCTGTTGGAGACAGACCTGGACAACTAAATAATTCTAGTTTTCTAATTTGATGCATTAGAGCGAAATTACATTAACTCTAATTTTAATCTAATTTAATAAAAGCGTCAGTGCTCTAATTTTAGTTCTAATCTAATTTCCGATTTTGCCAAAAATGTTAATTTGTCCAACGGTATTTTTAAAGATGGAACGAGAATCCAACCTCGTGAAAGGAAAGTGCAATAAAATGGTCACAAGTGCCTTGCCGCCATCCCATATAACACTTGAAAAGCGAGAACAGTAAAAACTCGATAAATTTTTTTTCTCATTCACAGCTCCAGTGCAAACTACAGTCTGTGGTCTTAACCCTGATTATTTTATTATTAAATCACATTGCCTATCCATGTTACATGCAGAAGTCACAATAGTCATCACCAGGTGCTTACGACAGTCAGTCAGCTGTGATGTTTTAGGGCAGAGGTTCTCCAAACTTTCTTGTCAGAGGGCCACATAAGCTATCGCGCAACAGTTGGAGGGCCGGACATCTGATGAAATAAGATGGTGACGACGCAATGTGATTGTTTCGGGATATGTTACATTCTAAAAAATCAACATATGTTCGTAAATACTGTATATTATTCTTCCATTATTGATTAAAATGTCTTCGCGCGCCGCATGAAATGGCCGTAGTTTGGAGGACCCTGTTTTAGAGCAGCGCTCTTCAACCGGTGTGCACGGCGCACCCTAGGGTGCATCAAAATATGCGTGGGGTACACCACAAAAAGAAAGGGTTCACAAGGGTGCATCACAAACTTGTCACACTAAAAAGATACTTTTTACAAAAACGTTCTGTTAGCAAAAACGAACCATTAACCTACCAATGACTTTCAGGATTTAATCTGGACTTTGCACATTCTAAATTGTGGTGCGTAAGCATCAAACCATGTCAAGCTAATTGTTGTAATTAGTTGATTATTATTTGTGATTCATAAGCAACAGACGATGAGCCACTATCAATTGAATTATGTAGCTGAGTTACTGAATTAGCGCACTTGTTTATTTAGGCCAGGGTACCTAGTACTTACAGACATGGGCGCAATTAGGTGGGGACGTGTCGGTAAATGGGGTGCATGGGTTTAAGTAAATACGGTGCATGAGTTCATCGAAACATCTTTAAGGGTGCACCATAACAAAAAAGTTTGAAGAGCACTGTCTTAGGGTATTGGAAAAACTGCTGCTCAAGAACTTCTGGTGACAGTGACATCAGCTCCGTCGGAACGAGAACCGTGACAGCGTTGTCATTTTTCGAATCGTAACCACGTGAGGGATGATCCAAGGACGTCGCCAGGGGAGGGTTGTGGCGCCTGCCCCGTTTACATTTGTCTGTGCCTCCCTTTAATATGAAGTTATATGGCGTAAAAATATTTAGTTGTCCAAGTCTGGTTGGAGAGTCTGTTTGAAAGCTACATTGGTCAGCGATCAGTAGTGGCGTAACTGACGGGGGAGGCAGGTGTGCGCGCCCCCCCTGACAGGCTAAATGTAAAAATGGGCCCCTGTTAGCTTGTATCTCGGTATTTAGTATTCTTTTGATTTTTAGTAGGTTTTTGTTCTTGGTGTTTTTCAAAAATTTCTCGGAGCGTTGTCCGTTGATTTCGGGTTTTAGTCAGACGAATCCAATTAAAATCGCATAACCATTTCCCAAGATTTTTCGTATGTGTTTAACCGGAATATACGTTTATTTGTATCAGACAAATGTCGGCAAATTTACCGCCTAGCGACACAAGGCGCCCAAAATTCAGTCCCGTCGCCACGGGAAGGGGGTTTTTCTGGGCTTAGTTCCCCAGACAAATCCTCAACCCCCAAATTGAAATGTGAAACACGTGTTCTGTTTTGTCCTGTAATTTACAGACAGAGCAGAGCCTGTCGTTGTTACCTAGAATAACATCGTATGATCAGTTTTGATACGTTTTTCAGGTATTAAACGTATTTGACGCTTGAGCGTGAAACGTCACAATTCGTTGCTTGGAATGTTGAACGTGAAGCCAGCCTATATGCCTGGTTGTATACGTCCAGAATTCAGACTTACACCTGATCAACGTATTTTGTGTAGTGATTGTTGTGAAAAAATGTATTCTGTAGGATCAGGCAGTCCTCTCGCATTTTGTACTGTATAAAAGCAAGATATCTTTGGTGCTTACGACCAAAGTTACATATTCGCGCAGCCTGCTATTCAGACATCAACGTGGAGTTAATAGTCTAGTTAGAAGAGTTTATTTAACAATCACTGCTAACCTTGTCCCAACCGAGTAGTGCAGTTAGTGGATTATAGATGTTAAACTTGTTGCGTCCCCGTAAACATGTTTAACATCTATAATCCACTAACTGCACTGCTCGGTTGGGACAAGGGTAGCATTGATTTTGGTCTGTATTTGTCAACATTTATAGCCTATTTGAGATACAACATGTTATTGTTCTAAACATGTGCCATGCACCAGGAGATTATCAAGTCTAGACATCACAAAGGTTTATGCATGCGTATTTCGGTCAATTAAAAGCATGATGCGCATGCTTTATAAGCGNTAATGAAAGAAAACGTTCATCGCGGCGCATTGNTTTGATCGGCCTNAGGTTTGTTCCTTCGGTAACACCAACAGTGTTTTTATAACTGAACGATAGGCTTGATTCTGATTTCCTGCAGAATTTTGTTAACATTTGCATCTCATTTATAACA
>JGI24159J19872_10011995_pt1 | contig 11333 bp, 8 predicted proteins | sample Ectturendosymbi4_FD_19872 | JGI IMG/M metagenome (IMG submission 19872) | reverse complement strand
AGCTTTCTATTGTTATTTCCTTCTGAAGATTAGAGTGATGTTTTAAGATACAAGCATAGTTTTTTTTGCCTGCCTGTGACATCCCACAATTCATGCTGCTTGTGATAGCAAATGAATCCTCCCCTGGTAAAGCATTCCTTGATTTGGCCTTAATTTCTTATAGAAAATTTTCTTGTAAATCCACAGATGCTATTATTTCTGAGTTGAATGCTTTGGCTGTGAATATTTGTGTTTCCCGACATCTNTATTGACTTTATCTTAATCAAACTAGTCTAACTTGACTAAGGCCAAANGTATAGTTCTATTACTTGACCTATACCGAGATAATACAAATTAAAANTTTNTTTAGGTTAGAAAAAACGTTGTTGAAANTAATACTACTGATGTCCCATCAACCAGCCAATCATCCATTGAAAATTTTTAATATACCTTCTCTTGAAGTCAAAGATGATTTTGAAGAGGTAATTTTTTGTGTGTAGTAGCCATGGAAGTTTGACATACTTTTTTATGTGTGAAAATATTTTATGAAGGTTAGCCTTGGCTAGGTAGTCTAGTTAAAAGCAGTTCAAAATCAAATACAATATCCTAAACTTAACTGTTCATTTAGAGCAGTCATCTTGCACTCTGAAAAGTTTGGCATTTATCTTGCTATCTTGTTTTTAGCTTGTTGCTATCAACAATAGTTTAATCTGCAAATGAAAAAAAATTATGGAGAAATGTATGTCTTTTTGCCAATCTGCAAATGGTATGTTGTTCACCTCTTTTTTGCAGAAATTGGAAAAAGCATTTGGCGCCATTTCTGAGATGTTGTTGAATGTTGTTTCAGACCGTGAAGCAAATGACATTCTCACTAAACATGTAAGTAAAGCTCATTGCAGTAACATGTGTTAGGTGTTTGTCAAATGCTTTTCTTACGTGCAAGCTTGCTTCATATAACTTGTTGATAAGACTTTGTGAATGGAGCAGTCTTTTCTTGGATCATGGCATGATGATGTTCAGGATCATCTCATGCTTAAATACTAAGTGGTACTGATGGCTAGTAGCTTGGCGTGATGCTGACTTTCAATTAGGAACAGACACAAGGAAAGCAAGTCGTCTGAAGTTAAAGCTAACATCTTTGACTATTTCATGCAAAGGTCAAAGGTTATGTAGATAATGCTCCTAAATTGGCAGTTTTGAATGTAAGTCATGCCTTACAGTTTCTTAGGCAAGTGCAATTGTTTTGAGATAAGTATAAATGCACTGTGCTCAATTTAATAGGTAAATAACTCCCAGCAGTTGCATGTGCAAAAGGTTGGTGATGACTATTGCATGACTATGCTAGGACCACAGACTTAGCGTATTTAATGCAGTACTCCTGGCTATCTGCATTATGGAAGCAAAAAGTTCACTCTTTAGCTCTTGACCTGGTGTGTGCCCGCACTGGTGCAAGTGTATGTGACTTTAAGAATTGCAGACCTCTGTCATTAGGGAAATTGCTAATTCTTTTTGCATGGAAATTGTAGAAGAGCAGTACAGTAGAGACACTACAGGGATGTAATTTTGGGATCTTTGTAAAACTGCAGGTTTCTTTGGGCGGCAGTGAGCATGAAGAAGTATGTATTGGTCTGCTTTGTAAGATCCTTACAGACAGACAAACAGCTCCCAGGGTAAGTTGTTTTTCTTGTGTTTGTTAATAATACAGTAGCTTTATCTCAATTTATCCAGCATTTTGGGTATCATGCAATGTTGACCAGGTACTCTATGTTTGTGCTTGTGTTTGCATTTGCATCATAACATGTACAGAAAACTGTTACCATTTAAGCGTATTGGTAAAAACTATTGCATCAAGATCGCATTCTGGTAGAAAGGTGTTTTACTGAAGTTTCTGTCCAGTCAAGAGGTTTACTTCTGAAATTTTTCAGTCTTTTCAATATTTGATGATGGTGAACAGAGACAGTCTGGTCTGTGTGCATTTTCATGTCAATTTCATCATTCTTGAGAAATATCGCAGACTGACTGATAATGCACGGATGCAGGTTAGCAGTCTTTTGTTTGTTATTATTGCTTAACAAGCACAACAAAAACTACTTAGCTTTGTGTTGAATAGCATGGTCGATTAATTTTCATTATTTTTTATCATAGTTTAAATGCAAGAGTTGGGAAATAATTAAGATTATGTTTTGAGAATTATTCACATTAAATGGCTAATAAATATTCTATCAAATGTGCATATTTATAATTCAAGTTATTGTGTTTCTTTCATGCCCATTGTCTTGATTTACTTTGACTAAATCATTTGTACCAGTCCTGTTTGTGTTTTTTTCTGGTTACTTACTGGTATACTCATGTCAAACTGCAAAGTGATATTACTTGGCCTAACCTGTTATGCTATAATGATTGATTGTTGCATGTGCACCAAGTGCCCATCTGAAGTGTTCTCGCTATAATTTAACATGTTACGTCAATCCAGGCTTGACGGAAACTCTTTTGGCCTGCCTAGTGCTTCATTTGTTAACTTACCAAACATCTTTTTGTTCTATGCAATGGTTATATCAACTACTCTGCAAGGTCACTTTGGCAACAATAAATGTTGTGACTTTTCATGTCACATTAGCTTAACCGTAGGGGCAAGCATGTCTAAATTTAAGGAAGAAAATATGAAAAAAAGGTTGATGGACCAAAAGAAACCTGATTTAGATCAGCATTTTCCGTTTTTATAATGTAATGTTTCTGTTTGAATCATGCACTTCGACCCTGCCACTTCAGTTGTAAGTGCTGCGAAGTGCTAGCAATGTCGTGATTAGTGTTTCTTTTTCATCACAGCTTATGTGGATTGTAAACGAAATGATCAAATCAACTGCCAATGGATGTGATGTTCTTTGCATATCGCTGATGAAGCAGATAGTCGGTGAGCGTTTTTTGACTCCCAACCTCAAGGTTCACACAGGCCAAGTGTACTCTGCAATTATTGCCCAGCCTTGTCTACACTAAGCATGAGTCTACCCAGTCAATGAGTGTTCTTCACTTGTACCGCACACTTACAAGCATTTGCAGTAATGGGTTCCGGAAGTTTTTTTTCCAAGGGTGGGGGGGCAATAGTGGATTTTCCAAGGGGCAGCATTGAGCAACAGTGGTAAAATTTCGTTTTACCAACTCTGAAACTAAGAGAAAAACATTTTTCTACTAAAACATTAATAGCAAAATGTCAAGATCCAGAGGGGGCCAACGCACCCCTACCCCCTTATGACACCCATGTTTGCAGTTGCTATTCTTGCGCCGTGCCTTGCAACATGTGGAAGAATATTTTTTCAAACCAAGCGTTTGTTTTTTCAGGTGGCGATACTTCAGCAAAAAATATGTGGTTATGTGAAAACGTGCTCAACATGCTAACAAGCAATCAGGCTTGGGTGGAAAAGTCGACTAATGTCCTTCAAATGACTGTTTACACTTACCTCAGATTGCTGCAGGTAAGGCTTGGTGCGTTTAGCGAAAGTCGCGCGAACTGTTTCGCTCGTCAAGAGCCAAACATAGCGTTTTGTGACAATCAGCGCGCGACGCCATTGCCTAGCTGCTTGCTGGCAAGAGTAAAAATACCGCTGTTGGAAAATCCTTTAGGCGCAAAAAATATGCGAGCACGGTTTTGTTCTCGTCAGACGTAAAATTTGTTTTTAATAGTCGGTAAGATTGCACTGTATGCGCAAAAGGCTGCAAACTATATCGAGCTGGTTCGGTGGCGGAGATAGGCTGGAAATTGGTAATACACCTTCTAAAACAGGGGTTTCCAAACTTTCTCTGACCATGTACCCCGGCAGCATTTCGACAGATGAGCATGTACCCGTAAAATTTCTTAAGACAAAAAAGTTGAATAAAATAAGAAAAATCCACTAAATTTTTTACTATTAGATTTTTAGAACTTTAAAGGTAGACTCTGTTTTTGTGTCTCAAAGTTAACTTGTTGCGGCTGTACAATTAATGTACCCCTTCAGACAAGCAAATGTACCCCTAGGGGTACATGAACCCCAGGTTAGGAACCCAGCCTTGTTCTAAATCCTTGAAAATTCGTGCAGTTTTCCTTGAATATATATGTTGCAATCGGGCATCGCGTCGCCCGCATAACTATTGCGACGAGCAGCTTGTTACTTCGAGCTTTAGTTCCAGTCCGGTTCGATGTTTTACTCTCAACCGCAATCGATTCAAACGTAACGTTTGAATCACAGCAGTCTTTGACTGTTCGGCCCTTTCTCGTTGTTGCGTAATAATGCTGTCTGCAATGCTTGCTTACAGGATCACTTCAATTCGCACTTCGCGCCGCTCCGACAAAAGGAGGTGACCTTCCTGACGACGCTAATGAGGGAAAAGGTGGGTTGATTAGGTTGATCGCTGTTCGTACGTTATACCGAAGAGGCGTGGATGATTTTCTTGCGTTCTGTTCGTTATAGGAGATTGGCTGATGCAATTCCCGGATGTTGCTGGTCAAACAAATGGTCGATCCTGTTGTTCAGGGCTGGGTTTTTTATTCGGGCACTGACTGTTTTTTTTAAATGACCGAAAAAAATTAAGGCAATTCGATTTGTAATGCCTTTTTCAGTCATACAAAACTGTCCTGAAACGATAAAATAATAGAAAGTTTTTATCGGTTTCGACAAATGACCGAAATGTCTCAACGAAAAAAAATCAGGTTAGGGAATTACGCTCCGTGAAAAAGATAGGACACACTGGTCAAGGTAGGTGATGACTTTTTATGTCGTAAAACACGAAAAAATATGGCAATAACAGCACAAAATTTTTCTTGACCCAACAAACTAATTGGGAAACGCCGTTTCTCCTCAAAAGGAATGTCGGGGGGTTCCGTTCTTGGCCAAACACACCACTGGTCTCAGGCCAAGACCGACCAGCACTTCGAGGCCAAAGCCGAAACATGTAGGTGTGTGCTTTTCGCCAAAAACACTATTGCGGGTTTTTAAAGTCAAAAACCAGCAGATTCAATCCAGTTTTACCTGATTCCATGAGCTGACGGAGAGTTATGACCGTCACGTGTAGATCTGGAAACAAGTGACCTCACAAGTTACCAACATCCAAAGACACCGCTACGTCCGGGTCAAAAGTCTCAAGTCCGTTTTCCCGGAGATCTTAACGTTCGTCGGCTTTGGTCGTATGACATGTTGTACTTTTGTTTACAGTGGACTGAATGCTGCGGCATCGGGAGAGACCTCGTGCGGCTGCTGTCAGCCGTTGCTAGGATACCAGAAATGGAGAAGCTTTGGTCGGACATCATCCACAAGCCGCAGGTAACACTGGACNGACGTTGGAAAGCTTTCCGGCGCTCGAATGCACATTTTTTGCCGTCAGGCTGTATCTGAATTCCCTAATTCCTGTCAAGAATGCTACAGTTAAGTTAAAGCGATTCCGAAACCAGGTGTTTGGATGAAGTTTGCTGTTGCTTTTCCTTATTGGGAACTAAGGACTTTTTGACGTTTGCTTTATTTTGAAAATCAACATACGCTAAACTGCCTTCCGCTTGGATTTTTGTTGCTAGCGTCTCTGTGCATGTTTTTATTGCTGTTTTCAGTCACTCTCACCCAATTTCAACGGAATCTTAAGTCTGCTACAGACACGAACTTCCCGAAAGTTCCTCTCCAGCAGGTTGACTTTGGAAATGGAGAACAAGTTGAACTTCCTGCTGTCCAAGGTAATGTGGAAACTCCCGGCTGGCGCCTCGAAGCCACTTGTGAAAAACATTATGGTCAGGAGTTGGACGTAAAATGTTCAACTCCCACCTTTCCGTATAATAGAAAGGAAAGTTTCCAAAATTTTCCGACACCGACTCCTCCACACAACGTGAATGAAGTTTGGCTGTCAACGATTTTGTAGTAACTGCAGTAGCAATCAATGGAAATCGTGGTGCACAGCAAGAATTCCCTGTTACAATAAAAGTTTCAAAAGAAATTGTACCATTTCAACAAGCACTAGTTAGGGCTCGCAATTTCGGAGTGCGGTGTAAAAACTGATGCAATTGGACTTCCGGAATCCGACTCCTAGTGTTCTTAGGAATCCGACACCACCCTTAAACACCGACTCCTTGCGACTCTGACCTCGCAACCCTGGTTCTGATGTGTCACGCGAATGTAGATGTTGTTTCGTATTCTTATTGAAAGAAGTGTCTGGTTAGATGCATTGTAAAAGTTTTATACAACCTATAAAATTTCTAGCGTCCTGTAAGTTCATTCAAACTGAAGGTTTTGAGGGTTTCTGCATTTTTCGTATTTTGTGGGTGACGGCAATTTGGCGGTGCGCTGAAGTCTGAGATTTGTTTCCGCTGAGGCGATTGAGTTTGACTCTCTTCCCCAAAGCACTAAACAGCGATTTGCTCAGCGGCCGTGAATCGAACACCGAAGCTTTCGGTTGCGAGGCGGGCATGCTACCACTGAGCTATCGTCTTTCGTCAAGTCGTTTGCGCAAATAAACGTGTTCCATCGCGAAGCGAAACAAGGAAAACGGATGAAAGTCATTCATAAACGGATGAAAGTCATTCACAAACGGATGAAAGTCATTCACAAGGAAAACGGATGAAAGTCATTCACATTCTAAATCTGCCGTTTCAAAGCTTGTGATTCCTTCCGAGCGGTGGCGCTTGTGAAGTCTCGCTCCTGCGCGCACATCCTTGCTAGTGAGCAACAGCGTTTGTGCAGTTTGTGTGACGCAACAATTGAGCGCTTCACTCGCTTCGCACGTTGCAATAAGCAAAGCCTGTCCGTTGCAATAGGTCCGGCTGGGCAACCACAAACGCTACCAGGACTGGCTCCAGCGGCAGCATATCGCCACGCCGGATAGCCAGACCCTAAGGAGCGACCTGATCCGATACATCTGCGCTTGCATCCACCCTACCAACGAAATCCTCGCCTCGGACATCATGCCGCGGTAAGCCGGTTTCGGTTTTCACGAAAATATTAAAAGTGTGGTAGTGACTGAAAGAGCTAGTACTCGCTAATGGAAGAATTTTTAATTCCTGGGAGGAAATTTATTCCAGTGAGGAATTGGGGAGGAAAAGCTGTGGCTGAAAAAAAGCTTGTTTTTATTATTAGTTTATTCAACATATAAAAAACTGTACAACGCGGTTGGTTTGGATGGGAATGTCTACAGCACGCAAGGACAACCTGCTTTAATTGCAGGGACTGGCGTTACAAGAGAGTCTGTTTGATTCATGATCGTCATTTGTTTCTTCACAGTAGGTAGCGTGAATATTTTTAAAGCGTAAAACTACTTAAACGCCGTAAAGCGTAAAAATGCTCTTCTCCACAGTTTGCGTTCTGGCGACAGAGATTCCCATGTTTTCAATTTCACGCCTTCCGCAAAACAATCTCTAATTCTCTTTTTCCGGTGTGCAGATGGGCTGTGATTGGTTGGCTGCTGTCCACGTGCACGTCACGCATCGCTTCATCGTACAGCAACCTGGCCCTCTTCTGGGACTGGCTGCTGTACGCCCCGGAGAAGAACAGCATCATGGACATCGAGCCGGGCGTGCTGGTCATGCACATGAGCCTGCGTAACCACCCTTCCATCACCACCAGCTTGCTCGACTTCTTGTGTCGTACGATGGTCGAGTTCCATCCACCGCTTGCGGTTCAGGTGAATCTTATTTCAAGCTGTTGCAACTTGCAAGCGCGAGTAGCGCCTTGTAGCGCCATGACAGTCGGTACTTTTTGCCAGGGTGCGCTTTCTGGCGGTACAAGATTTAGTGGGCTGGATTTTACTTTTTCGGTCATACAATGATTTTTTTTTTTTGAACAGACTGAAAAAAATCAAGTTAATTCGATCACAGTGTGTGATAAGGTAGATTACTGAATACTGTCAACGGTGAGCTTTAACACTATCATGGAACAATGACAGAAATGTCTCAGAGAAAAAACCTAGAGTGGGAAGTGATAACATTGGTGGTCTCTCGCAATCGTTGGCAAAAGTGTGTCGCGACGTGACGGGCTTGTAGCGATTTAAGAACCTCCCAATTTTAGTCACATCTGTGATGGCGTTGCTCTTTTTGCTTCACTCTCGGACTTTTACAGCCACAGGCGTAGCTAAAGGGGGGCCAAGGATTCCATGTCCCCCAAAATTTTTAGCATGTTTATTCATTTTGTGCTTTGAGAAGTGGCGTTCGGAATAAATACTGCTAAAATCAAATATTTTGACCCCCTAAACTTTTCGGTCAGCTGCACCACTGTCTACAGCACTTTTGCCTGCAATGATTTCCGAGTTGATCNCCACCACATTTACGGTCAGAGCTTGAAATCCACCCAAACTCCCTGTCCAGCTGTGAATCTTCCATCCCCAGGTTTTGCTTTCTTTGGCGCATGTGCCAAAGATCTTTGGTACTTTGGCGCATCTTCGCAAATCGTTCCTTTTGTGATTTGATGAACCACTGAAAAGTTAAAATCGAATCCCATTTTGCAGCAACTTATTTATTTGTTTCTGTCGATGATATCAGCTCGCACTGTTCAATTGTGTTTATACAGCGTAAGTGTACCCGTAACCTTATAACAGGGCAGCGTTGTCAGACTTGCCATTCCGCCGTGCTAGACGTCATCCACAGCAGGGCTTCTCAAACTTTTTTGTTCTACGACCCATTTTTAAAAAGCTTTTTCTAGGCGGCCTGTTGATGGACAGTCTAGATGTCAATGATACATGCAAACGTCCCATAAGTTTACAATAACATTTATATCTGGTTTGTCAAGCCAATTCGTTTCGCGACCCCAAAATTATATTTCGCGACCCCCTTCTTGGGGTCGCGACCCATAGTTTGAGAAGCCCTGATCTACAGTACCCTTGCTTGCTTCACAACACAACTTCATTTGGCCTGAAATGAAAATATGCACATTTCAAATTCAACTATGACCATGTAGCGGACACCGGACTTTTCTGACCTACATGAATTTATAATGTTGACTTGCACAAATGTCGCCAAGTGCCAGTACATGCGGCGTGCGAGCGCTAAAGAGATATTCCTCCGCGTTGCGAACCTGCGCATCAGTCTACTACAACGTGTCCGTGGACGTCTTCGTTCCTTTTCCTTGTCTCGCTCGAAGCAGACGTCTTCGTCTATTTCTATTCGATTCTGTCAAAAAACGACGCAAAATCGCCTTTTTTTCCAGATCAAGCAAGGGGTGCACAACGCCCTCCGGTCCATCCTAGAAAAGCGGGTCGTGCAGTCCCTTTCCCCCATCCTCGACAACCCGAAGCTTGACCCTGAGCTGCGCGCACTCATCCGTAACAACCTGCAAGAGTTCTGCTCTGCTGCTCCTGTTGAAGGTGACGATGTGTTTTCGACAAGGCCACGCGATTGGCGTGCAGCTGATTCCCGGTTTCTTTTTGTTGTTTCAATGGCTAACCGGCTGCTTCAAAGCAGCCATTTGACAGTTGGCGCTAGCTTAGTCTTGCAATTCAGTGATAACAACGCAAGCCCGTCTCTAAGCGCTGCGAGTCTATGTCTAAGCAATTTCGCGTGACATGTGCGTTTCGAGTATCTGGATCGAATTGAAAAGCATTAGCGCTTTATCATTGATCAACGGTTCGTACCACTTTCGTTGTGAAGTTTGTATCGTAACTGTCCTAGGAAAGATTGGCGAGGCAAGTCCTGTTGGCTGCACACACGGGAAAGCGGCACAGAGGTCGACCAAGGACCAGGTGGCGTGGTTACATCTCCGACCTTGTTTGGCCCCGCCATGGCGTGGGAGCCAGCAGAACTACCAGAGATTGCTGTGGACCGTGAGGTACTCCGAGTCCCCTAGGGCAGTGGTTCTTAACCCTTTTCACACATCTTACCCTTTTCTCAAACAAGATTACCAGATTTTCCCCCAATTCACTCAACGGTGCTGAGTTATTGAAAATACAAAATTAACAAACTATTTCAGTTTAGACTGATTTATAGAAATTGACAGTGACTGCAATTTATGGTTCAGTAAATTTACCCCCAGGGTACATTTACCCCAGGTTAAGAACCACTGTTTTAGGGCCATTGCCCCCGCGACCCTTCCCAGATAAAAAGAGGGAATTGAAATGAATGAATGTGTTGCAACTGTTTTCTGTTCAGGCAAGCCACCCCCGGTGCCTCCCCTTCCGTCCGAACCCGCCCCAGGCCAACCCCCTACGCCATTGCAGCAAATCGACAACGTTAGCGAAGAGCCGATGCTTATAGCTGACGGTAAGACCGTATGAAGCTTAAGCGCAAGTCGAGATGTCCTACATTGACTTTTCTTAATGGGTCGTTACTGTTGATCTTCAAGCGGCCTATTTTTGTGTTTAAAGACACTTTGGACCAAATTCTACTGACTTTTCGGCCAACAGGTCAATCAGCGTATCAAACGTCAAATTCTCGTACGTTATTTGACTGTGTTTTGATTCGCTGGATAAGACTGGACTGCGGACTACCCGGTCTTAAGGGTTGTTGAAAAGCAGTAACTGAAACGCGAGCCGTGCGACATTCTACGTTTTCACTTGTGAAACTTTTTCGGAAATCTTTTAAGAAACACGTGATTTTTCACATTGCTTAATGCTTAAAACAAGACATAAACTGGATGCGAGGTCGGTTTTTCGTGATGTCTCCCTCGTGAAAAGCGTGCAGAACAGTCTGGAGCATATTCCGTCAAGGTTTAGCAATATATTTTTTGTTTTTAAAACCTTTCACGTCTCGCACCGCGCGCGCGCAGTATTGCACAGCGTTTCGAATATGCAATTTACTTCGCACACGATCGATAATTCACCAATTAAATTTACTATCTGCGAAACAGTAAAGTTCCCGGCAACTCGCGATGAAAAAGTTATTTCGAAACCGCTTAAAATTTATTTTCACCTTCCAACAGACACGTAGCCACCGGGGATGCATTCGGGGGACATCGATTCCGACCCGGATTTTGTTGTGAAAATTTTCCTGTCAAATTTTGTTTTTTCCCGCTGCGCCGAATGCAATCCCTAATTACGCGCAACGACCTGCTTTGGGCGATCACGATAGCAAGCCTATACTGCAATGTGTTGAAGGTTTATTTTGGTTACTTGCTGCATCCGCTTGCGGACGGTACTGCGCAGAGCTGCTTATTTTTTTGCATGGAAATTTGTACTTCGTTTTTAATTACTGCCTTACTGCCACACCCGGAAAATTTTTTATCATGAACAAACGAAAAAAAAAATCCTGCTCCCCTAAAATGTATTCTGCACCCTCAAACCTTAAAACCTGGCCACGGGTCTGCCAGTCGACTGCATGGCTCCGTTCAGAGCTCACCCAAACGTCTTGTCCCGCATTGTATTTTCAGATGATTCGGATACGGAGGCAAACAATGGCAAGAAGAACAACCACGAAGAAGTCG
>JGI24159J19872_10011994_pt1 | contig 11333 bp, 8 predicted proteins | sample Ectturendosymbi4_FD_19872 | JGI IMG/M metagenome (IMG submission 19872) | reverse complement strand
CTGTATTACCCAATTTGCCTATTTGGCTTCGGTCTTGAAAAAGGATTTATACCATGTGACTTCGACAAAAAAGTAGCGAATATTAAGACCAACGAAGTAGTTGGAAACCTGGCATGAGTCAGCACAAAATCGTAATCTACAGAACGACTTTTTATCGGATTTCTTCGCCACAAGAAAATTGAAAACCTTCCGCTGAAAATTAAGAAAAGGCGTTTTCATGGTCAACCTTACTTTCGAATAGCAGCATCGTTGTCCTTGATCGGTTCAATAGCTTTTTCAATCTTTTTCGGAACGGTTAACTTCGAAAGTTTTGTCAACTGCACCAGGGACCTATTTGTCTACACAAAACGAAAAGGATTACAGTGCATCATGCGCAAAGTGCAAAAAAAGCAAATCAAAAATACTAAATGGATCAGATGAGCTTCAAAACTGCAATCAGAGAACGAAAAAAATGTGTACCAAGACATTTGTTTTTTTACCATGCGTTCTTGTAAAACATGTCCATGACCAATTAATTTCTCTTAGGGGTTCGAACTGATGTGGAGGATTGACAAAATCAGATCACATCCATTCAAAATTTAAAAGCCGTTTAAAAGTTACCAACTTTAATAGTGTCATTTGAAACGCGGTGTTTAAGATCCAATTTGGGTGTTCGACGCATCTCCTTCGTAGACACGTATCTGTTGCAAACCCGACACTGCTTTGATCACGATTATCTACATTAATAGTTGCGCACAACCATCAGTACCCGCATATAATCACAGCTGTGTGTAGATCCAAATAGAAAATAACACTGTTAAAATAGAGAAATCGCAGCAATCTGTAAATATTCTCCAACAAACCTGGATTGGGAATATTCCAGGGATAATAGGACACTCAATGCCAATACTTCGGCAGTCTTTCACAAATTTTAAGAAATCACATGCTTCAAAAAATAATTGAGTGATAATAAAGTCTGCACCAGCATCAACCTTCTCTTTGAGGAAGGAAAGATCTTCTGCATATGATGAACTGTCTGGATGTCCATTAGGATAGCCTTCAAACAAACGCACAGACAACAGCAAATCAAATAGTGCAAGCAATCTTCCAACAATGCATTTGATCTGATTTTCCTAAAATTTTTGCGGCGCGAGTTCTTCGTTTACGGAAACTTTCTTACACACAGGTTTATGAAATGCAGTTACCCAGTTGACTACTATGAAGATAGTAGGCTACTCAAGATGGCTTACTTTTTGTCGCGATTTTGAAAATATTCTGAGACACACGTTCACGTAGACTACATATCAAAACACTCACGTTTACATCAAAGTAGTGCGAACAGGGTTGATGACACTTGGATTTTTGTTACAAAGAAAAACTTCTTAAATAGCAGAACGATGTAAAACCCACCAGCTACACAAATAGTAAAATGATTATCATATTTGTGTCGAATGTGCTTGACAAGATCCACTGCATGGTTAAATCCACAATCTTTTAATGTTTTGTTGCTATCATCACAATCTGAAATAAAATTTAAATCTTTACAGAGAAACCTACGCCAACAAGATACAGCTTAATCATTTCCTACGAAGAATACATAACTACCCTTGATGGTGACACTTGCACGCCATACATAGTCAAAACATTCAAAGGTTTAATGATACTTTAGCAAAATGAAAAGTTTTCTGTAATCTACACATTTTGCAGTAACTGTTACCACTTGCAACTCAACATACCTCCTCGCAAAGCAAGAATATTTTGAATACCAAGAGATTTTGTTTTCTGTAGATGTTTGTCAATTGTCTCAGAAGTTTGGTTGACACACGTCATATGAAGCATTGTTTCCAAGCCACAGTAATTAAGCACAGTTCCGGCAATTTTGGTAGAAGAGGTTATTTTGTCGCCACCAGGATCACCCGCAGGATGCCAGGTAATGTCCACAAACAGTGGTCCACCTTGACCCATTCTATCCAACCTGCATAAATCAACAAAATCAGGCATCCTTTGCACATTAAATGAGAACTATTTACAAGAAAATTGAGACATCTATGCTGCATACTGAAAACCGAAGTTGTCTAACATTTTAAATCATTTCATACTATAATCGTATTAATGAAAAAATAATGATTTCACTGATTTATACAGTATTACCTTCCAATAAGGTTAGCAGCACCTTGTTCAGTTCGTGGAGGAAAAAATTCCAATGAGAAAAACAAGTCCCCAGATGATATTCTTCTTTGTATCTGTTGAGCCAAACTGTTGTGTTTGCTATCTGCTCCCGATACCATTTCAATGTCAGCACCACGCGCCATGTCTTCTATGTAGACCGCTAGTGCTATAGATTCTAAGGAACTACACACTTGAGGCTGTTTATAAAATATGAACATGCAATTTTGAGATAAAAACTGCGTAGCTCGGGGAAATAACATCACTTTGTCAAGAAACTGAGCCAACAACAGTTCTAAAATCATAGGTAACATCGCAGCGCCAGCCTCCATAACTTCAGATCGAGTCATAGAAGTTTGAAATAAACAATGCACAAATAGTTGAACCAATAAAACATACAGTAATTTATGATGTACAAAAAATAATTTAAAAACTGAACGTTTCTTTCAACACCTTTTCAACTTCCACCATCTGGTTTATATAAACATTCATTCATTTTCAAATCCGCAGTTCCTTTCAAAAAGACGACAGGGCCAGCCTAGAATGTTTCTAAACACCTTGCGGTTTTCAGTGGCCTCTAATAGTTCTGCTGGCTTCATAGGGTTTTATGGAGACGTATGCCTCCGTCTTTTTGGAGCTAACGTTCATTGCAGCTTCATCGTCAGCAGCTGCAATCCGACCAAACGAACTTTGGAGGGCTTGCTAGAAGATGCAAGATCAAAACGCATTTTGAGCGGCTTACCCGAGAACAAAATCGTCCACAAAGAGCAAACGGATGGATTTTGCAGTTCCGACACCACTGCCTATCAAATTCATTAGACTACAAACAGTGGCGACGGTGCACACCACTACCGGAGTCAAACGCCAGCTCCAAATGGTTTTGACGTAATGCTGTGGACATACAATGACTTAGTGGAAAGTAGCAGGTGGCGATCAACGCCCTACTACTGCTAAACTCATCGACGGATCCGGTCGTATGCTTTATGGGGGTGGTCTAAACAAGCGTAGAATCTTTGGCATACTACCAAGGCGCACGGAAAAGTCTTTAGCGAGTGCAGACTTGGTCTGCTGTGCTACAGCCGAGTGGAAACCGCACTGGGCATATTCCAGTTTATACGTTCAGTTATCTCGCGGTATCTTGTTTCAAGGCGTCAGGTGCATACTTTTCCATGAAAGCAATGCTCCGGTAGTTAGTGTATTTTATCCTGTCTACCTACCTGTATATGAGGATGATCACCCCAGTTTGCCAGTCTTTCGGACACACACGAAATAGCCACAGAATTACTTCTCGGTTCAAGTCTTTAACATTGCAGGTCGGGATTCACCACAACCTGCAGCCTTCACAGCTTTCAATGTTTTGGCAGCTACGGTGACTTCGGCCGTAGCGATAGTGCTTTCCTGCCCAAGATCAAGCTCTTGTGTGTCTAACAGTGTGAAAATGACTGGATTAAAAAATCTTTAAAGTGCTTTCTGCACTTGTGAAGGATGTTTCCATCACACTGAGTAGGTCATCACATCGTCTTGGTGTTTGATAGAAGCATATTTTTGCGGTGGAAATGTCGGACAGTCTGCCAGAACATTTTGCTGACTTGCCAGTACTTACAATCTGTCCGAAATTTTCCCAAGATTGTATTTTTGGTCACCTGAACGGCGGACTTTCAAGCCTAAACGTATGGGCAATGTAAAGAAGGTTCGGGTTCGTTCTGAAGTTTGACCTCCTGGTTCCATCAGAGCGTTACTCTGTATGGCATCTGTCGTCATGCCGGTCGTTTCTATGCGCATACTCCAACGGCTGATGAAATAAGAGTTGCCTTGAACAACCGCTACTCTTCTACCACGTCCTCTGCGCATTCCGGTACCTTTCAGAATTAAAACGATTCACTATCTGCGAAGGTCGTTCTTACGTCCTTGTCCACTTTATTCGGTAGGAACTACTAGACCAGCACGTTCGTGTAAGGACTGTTGGTTTCTTCAGACGCAATTTACAGACTAGGTGGTCATTGTTCGACAGTTTTGCGACCTTTCTGTGGCGCACGGCAAATTTTGCTTGGAAGAAGTTAGTTGAAACGATGCAGAAATCAATTAGTGATCGTGGTCCCATCGAATTTCAACACCACCATGTGTGACTGCGCAATTCCGTGTTGGACAGTGTTCATGATTGCAAAGTGTAATAATGTAGCACAGTTGCAGAACCTTTCCCGTGTTATTCACTGTTGTGTCACCACGTTGACCCACAACACCCTTCCAATTTGAGGAGCGCCATTTTGACCCATAACACCCTTTCATTCATCAACGTCGTTTCCAACGTGTTTATTGAAGTCTCCAAAACGAATCGTGGATTCGTTGGTTTTTCCCCTTCGCCCGGCATCATAAGACTTTCTCCACGAACGGCGCTCTGCAGTTGAGTTTGGAGCGCATACCAATATGAAGCACAAGAAGCAATATTCAACTTATACCTCAAAATTCACCTTTCCCTCTCCTTGGATCCCAGTGGATCAACACAGCCTGTCAGTTATAGACTTACGAGTATCCCCAACCAAGCCTGGGATGATATTTTTTGTTCAGCACTGGAGCAGAAGCTTCTATCCACCGCCCACCTCCACATGTTGGAGACACAACGCTTAGTCGAAGTAAGGCGCGTAGCCAGAAATTTCAATAGGGAGGGCAAACAACAACCGAGTCTCAACATAAATATTTAATGCCCTTTGTTTTTAAAGCATCTTCCATAAAACGTGTATTTGTCTCGCGTTTTTTTCGTGAACAATTGTGTTCAGATTTAGGCGGCAATTGAAAGGTCTCTTTTAATTGAATTGACAAGTTTTAACAGTTTGTTTTCAGTGAAGTTCCTTTGGATCAAAGCCACCATTGCTGGCAAAACTCTCCTTCAAAAGCGTTTGGGAAAATCTCGATGCCGTAAGTGCACGATACGCCGTATGTTTTTCCAGTCAACATCGTAGAAGTTGAACAAGAAGTCATCGTGGTCGCCACTGCAGTTACGCTTCTTGTAACTACACGCTTCTGATGCACGCCAACACACGTTCAATCGAGGCCGAGTAGTGACTTTGCTTTGCTTTAGTCTAAGGTACCGACTTCCGAAGTAGGCCTTCTACAAAACTTTCGAAGGCATAAAACGTGGGTCCTGTTGTCGTCCAAATCTTGAGCGACTAACTGATGCATGCAGCTGATAAACGTAAACGCTGGAGTCACTCAACGCGCATGAAGAATGTTTGGGTTTTATGTCAATTAACGCTATAAAATGCGACGGCAGCATTTTTGCACACTACTTGTACTACGCTTGTTAAATTTTGCTGACGACTCATCTCGTTGCAGCTGAATGGATTCAAATTTACTGTAGGATGGAGCGGCGGCAGTTAACATCAGATGAAATTTGAAAACTCTTTGAGACTATGCACGCGTCGCAATCTGGTTACTTGACAAGATTGATTTTTTACTCGCCGGCAAGCCCGTAACCATGGGGGGCGAAACCCCCCTGCAAAATTTTTCTCCCCCCTGGAAAAACAAGTTAGAGATACTTTATTGGACATAGTTTGAAAAATTTGGGCCCCCCTCCGAAAACTCTTCGCCCCACCATGTGTACCAAGCTGGTTACGGGCCTGCTCGCCGGTAGGGTAATTGGAAATCGTTGATAAAAATGTTATAGCTCCACATAATTGTGATTGAACCATCGCAACTAAAAGGAATGCTGCTGCTGCTACTAAACAGCGAATATGGCGTAATAAAGTAGACTTTGAAACTGCACTGCTTCTTAACCAAAGTTTGAGCTTCTACGCATATAAAATGCATATCACCGCTACATTCACACATTCAGTTTTAAAACAATACAAAATCTAGGATATTTCATTAATTATATTTGTAGCACACCAGAATTAGAGAGAAATTCGTGCGATGGTCTTGAAATGAACCTTTCATCACCATTAGGTGGGATACAACAAGCTGATGCGCCAGAAACAGCTGTGAAAAGCGTCACTCCTTGTTTTTAGTTGCGATTAGATACACGTTTGTATTTTATAATCACTTCCACACGGAACTCAGGTGAAGGTAAGCTTGCTGTATTTATTCATTTATGCTGCTCCAGGCGCAACACATAGAAATTGAAATTAAAAATCTAAATCTTCAAGTAACGTTACTACTGCAAAAAGGTGTGGGAACACGTTCCCACCTGACTACACCCCTGGGTAAAGGTCAGCCATGATATATGAATTCCCTTACACACTATACAGAACGTTTGATTAACCATAAACAATAATTGGTAAACCATACTGCTTTGAACAGGTTCGACAAAAAGCTGAAGTAGGATAGGTTCCTCAAAGCAGTCTCGTTGAATTGCACTGAAGTATTTCTTTGGCCTATGCAATTGACTTACGCCATTGCCCCCTCCAGCTACGCACCCGGTCGTAGCAGTATGGTTTACCAATTGTTTATTCAATGAACTTTCTGCCGTCTGCCAAACCATTTTTGATTAACGCAAGTCTGCAAACTGATCCGAGCGCTTGGCGATGTTGTTTCGATAGGTCTTGAGTTGTGCCAACTGCAAGGAAAACCTTGTGACAGCCGAAAATAAGCTTGATTAATGCTCTGTGATGCATGTTTGTCGCGAAGCTTGCCCTCTCGTACAGAGTTCACTACAAAAGAGCGATGTAAACAGCGCATTCTTCCATTCATAGTTGACTCATCCTCAGTTAGTCTAGCTACCAACTCTGGTTAGTTTAACACTGGTGATCGACTTGACTTTATACCGGTAGCCTACTGTGAATTTATCAAAACAGAAAGCTACGATCGGTGTTAACACTTTGTGAACCCCTTGATCTTGGATTGATAGACGTTTTTTGTTCAGAGTGTTTGGTGACGGCGATTGACCGAAACCTGACACCTCCTTCTTGCAGGAGCGGTTAAGGTTTGCTTCCTTGCCCAGGGTGCGCTACGGTAGTTAACTCGGTGCCCGTAGGCAGTGGCATATCAAGGGCTTCCCGCGTCCGGGGACAAAGATAGTTTGGGCTCCACCACCAGCCCGTTCGTGGCAGCATAGATGCGAAAAGGTATCGGGACAATTGCCACCCAGGACAACCGCCACTGGCATTCGACAATTTGTAATTATTATGTAACATTCCAACCTCAACATGGCGCCTCCCAAATTCTGCGCCCGGGGGCCAATGTCCCCCTTTGTTACGCCACAGGCCGTAGATTGATTACCGAAGCTTTTGATTAAGAGGCGGAAACCCCACCACTAAGTTATCGCCGCCCTTGATTGCGGCATTAAATTCATTGACTAATTTCCTGCAGCACACAAACAGTTTTGGTGATTCACATGCATAGGCAGTGTTTCTTCAAGGTGTTTTGAGACCTAAACGGTCTCTCAAATAGTTTCAACGTCCCTCGAAATATAGTAGAAACTCGGTTTACTACCACCGCCAAAATACACAAAAGCCTTGGTTTACGACCACATCGGCATTCAGAGAAAATATTTGCGGTCTATCAAAACGTCTTTCGCGTTTCAATTAAGGTCAAAACTTGAAAAAACGTGGTTCATAGGTAAGAATAACCAAGGCCATGGGCGTCAGAAAGGGGGGCCAAAGACCCCTGGATTTTGATATTATTAGCAAAAAAAGGTTGTTTTTTCAATTTCGAGGGTAAAAACTAAATTTCACCACTTTTGTCCCCCCCTGGAAAAAATTTTGGGAAAATCCCCTACTGCCCCCCCCTGGAAAAAATCCTTCCGACGCCCATGACCAAGGCGGGGTGCAACGAAACTACTTTTGGGCAAATATCTGCAGAGCACACAAATATTTTTAGACAGACAAAATTAAACAGCGATTCCCTCTACGTATATTTGAATAATTGAAGGCCCTGGGCTTACTGTGAGAATCCCTGCAAATGCACCTTTCCAAAAATATTTCGCATGATGCCAACATGTGGTTACAGCTAGTGTTTGAAACGGCAATTCGTGTACTTTCTCTAAATCTTGCTTTAGTTATTCACCGTTTCACTTGCAACCTTGCTAGCAATTTACAGGACTAAATACAATAAATCAAACCAGTTTACTTGATTTTAGCTTTCAAATAGACTATAAAGCTGAAATCACTACACTGTTTCATTGTCGTCTGTTTTCATAGAATGCAGGACACAAGTTTGAAGTCAGTATAATATATGAACAAAGCCTACAAAAATACCATTGCCTTGAATGATTAAGGAGTTACGCTTGCACTAGAAAGTGAGAAATAATTTCGTTTGAAAAGTGTAATACCTCACTGCACACACCTACACATATAACGATTTCAGCCTGTTTTTTCTGTGATGCAGAGGGATTCAGGATTCACTTCTATTAATTTTTGCCTAATCGGGAGCTGTTGTTAAATGTTTTTAAGAAAATCATAGCTAGTTTATACACAGCTTGCTATCACTGTAGCAAACCAATTTTTACACGATTGAACAAAGACGCCACCAGAATGCTCTTTTCTGTTCAATTTGCATAGGAGGCCAAAAAATCTAGGTGAGCTGCATGCTCTGTTCAAACAATACATTTATGTCTAAAAAGTAGATTTTCAAAAATTTTACAATGTCTTATACACTTAAATAAAACACATCTAATACAATTTCCACCCCATTAACCAATTAAATGCGTGATTTATTTACACAGGTCAACCACAAAGTGAATGATTAATTTTTGAGATTTGGGGTGGGTACTTCCAATCATCTCTGACACTTTACATAGTGGAGTTAAAACAAACATCCTTTTATTGATTTGTTCAGTATGAACTTCGGTTTCTGAAAATGACAAGAAACCAATGATGTTGTGCCTGTGACATCACAATCAAAGGAATTTGCTGATTTTTTGTTTTTTGCACTTTTTTAGCATAATAAACAATGAAACTGTACAATAAATCACAACGACCTTAGCATACAATCAAGCCTGTAACCAGTGTGCATGGTGGGTGTTAGCATGTCCTATTTTTTTCAGAATCCACCCAAAAAAATTTTGGTAATATTTTTATTACTGAAACCAGCTCAAACATTGTAAAAATCTCACCATAATGATTACCAATAACTTATACGCCTCACTTGGTCAAAATTCTACCAGATTCTGCACTCCCTTCAACAACTGCTGGTCAGAACCATGTGGAGAAACAAAACTTCTCTGTAGACAACAAAGGAGGCATTTTCTGAAACACTGATTTGCATTTCATTTGATTTCTAGTAAGGAACAACCAAAATGAAACAAGCGACGAACAAAAACAAATTTTACTGTTGAAAACTTCAGCCAATGACATTTGTGTTTTGACACTACTCTCTGTAAATTTCATTAGGATGTTACAAACCACAAACATTCTTGCTTGTAAAATCATCCAAATAAATACAAATCTCTTAGTGGCAAACGCAGGTAAACCTCACACTATTTTCATGTTTGTTTCTGCCTACATGGCACATATAACATCAGACGGTTTAACACCAAACCTAAAATTTTTGGTTTACTTAGCTCCAATATGTTTATTTGTCTTATCCCTCTATGGCTCATAGAAGTCACAATCGAGTCTTAGGAAGTTTTGCCCAAAATTTGATAATTACTTAGTCCCCTAGGGCAGGGGTCTTCAAACCTTTTTGTCAGAGGGCCACATAAGCTATTACAAAGCAGTCCAAGGGACAGACAAGTTACATAATCTTTTGTGTCAGGATATGTTACATTCTACCGAATCAACAAATATTTTATCAAGATAATTTTTTCATTATTGGCAAAATGTCTTCGCGGGCTGGATGAAACGGCTTCGCGAGCCAAATTTGGCCCACGGGCTGTAGTTTGGAGACCAATACTGTTTCTTACTAATTACATACTTTGCCCATTCTTGATCTTAAATTCTCAAAAAAGTTCAAACTTATGTTTTTGTAGCACATACATATCAGTTAATACTTGCTATGTAAAAATGATTGTATATAGAAAATATGTTGTGAATCACTAGGTAGAATATTCATTTTATCAAACTTTGTCACATCTCTAATTGTCACACGTCAGGTACAAGCGCATAATTTACCACATGTTTGCAAAGTTTCTAAGCAGTAGAGTTCGAATATAGTACCAGTTAGCTGGGGATACTTTGCCGAGTTATCAAGTCTGAAGAAAGATAAATCTGACAGCTGTTTCATAGAGATGTGCATAATATCTTTGGCATACAGACAGAGACTAGTTCTAACGAAATACAAACAATCTAGGACTTGACAAATCCCAGATTGTAAATGTAGGTGGGCAAAGTTACTGCTCACTTTGAAGTAACTGTGCCCACCCTTTATAAATATGGGCAACGTAAGTGTGCATATGGGGATTATAACGAATGACCAAGAAAACTAGCTTCGTCTGAGTTTGACTAGTCGGGGAGTACCCTAAGATAGATCGCAGTAAACCCTTAAATACCTGTATTGCAGCCTGGTAATTTGCTAGACCTTCGCCTTCGCTTCAACAGCCCGACGCTAAGACAAATCTGCATGCCCTCAGGAGAAGAGGAACAAATCTGCTGTTTAACGGTCTACCTCACAAGTGCGACCACGAAATGACCATACGGCAAAGCAATAAAATAACCAAACTCACTTAAAACATCAACACAGCACCAACTGCATACAACAATTACGCAGCCTCCACTGTATAAAACCACAATCTGGACAAAAAATCTAAATTCAGCATAAAAGTGAACACTGCATTCTCTAGTAGTGTTGGCTTCCACGCTAGCACCAAAACTGCCCCAGTCCGCAGAAGACACTATGTAGACTCACTCGTGCAGAATGATATTCGTTCGTAACAGGGATACTTTGCCCACTGTTTGTGTTTTTACAAAACACTTGCCCACAATATAAGAGAAAATCACACAGACACAGACAAACTACATTGGTATAATACTGTTGCAACCTCTCCAGTGATGTTGCATTGATTGTGTGATGCACCACGAACGGGATGTGCGTGAAGAATAACACCATTACATATGCAGTGCGTGCAAGCAATAGTAAGAAAGATTGCAGCATGATCTCTATTGTTGGTTGCTGCCACGGTGTGAAGCTTTGCGCACATACCGCTCGGGATTTCCGATCGCAACAAAATGGTGCTGTGACCAGGATGTGGAGGTCGTGCTGAGTTCAGCCTTCACACAAAGAACGTGTGATCGGTGTGGTTCGTTGTAAAAAGGAGGGGA
>JGI24159J19872_10011993_pt1 | contig 11334 bp, 6 predicted proteins | sample Ectturendosymbi4_FD_19872 | JGI IMG/M metagenome (IMG submission 19872) | reverse complement strand
GTGAACAACTGTCATAGCTGTTCACCTCGTATAATCAACACTACGTTAATTATACGGCTCGACGAATCTTCTTCTTTGAGTGAATAACTGCCATAGCTATTCACCTCGCATAACCAACACTACGTCAGTTACAAGGCTCGACGAATCTTCTTCTTTGACTGAATAACCGCCATAGCTATTCACCTCGCATAACCAACACTACGTCAGTTACACGGCTCGACGAATCTTCTTTTCTTCTTCTTTAATGCTTCTCTTGAGGTCTTCTTGCTTCGAGTTCATGCCGCAACACAACTCAGCTAGTTGGAGTTTTTCAGCTGCTTTTATAGATGCTGAGTTATGTTTGTTCGTTGAAAACGCTTCGTTTCCTTGGTCTAGGTCAGTCGTGTGACTCTCCTGCAGATGGGCGTTTTACTGTTCTTTCTTTATATTTTGTTGTGATTAAGCCTCAGTCATGTGCTGCCTGCGTCATCATATTGCTTCCGTGTGTCGGCGGATGTTGCCCACGGCAGCACATGATCTTTCTCTGTTCTTTATATTTTAACTGTTATGGTTTACGTGCTTGGATGTCTACCACGCTTTCCTATCGTTTTTATGTTCCTACCGACAAATCTTGCCTCGGTTATTCTTTTTTCTAATGTCACGAGGTCTTGGCTGCTTGGTTAGAAGTTCTTGGTTTTGTCTTGTTCTGAGTTTGTGGTTTCGTATATATTATTCAATGTGGAGTGTCTTAATAAAGTTCCTTTGAAATTGTGTTTTGGGGACAAAGTTCCCACAACAATTGTCATGTTGACTCTCCGCTTTCCCACACCTGGGACCATGCAATGAAGGACGATATATCAGGCTCTTCATTTTTTAAGTGTTAAAACGTGGTTTGTTCCCATCAGGTCTTTTTTTATAAATTCATCAGTGATGATTTTTGACATCAGTTGGGGTAGATTTCGTTTTTTAATAACGTTTGCCCAAAATACGCAATGGTTTCAAGGGAATGCTGCCTAAACGCAAAGAAAACGTTGAATGAACACGCTTTATGCTGACACATTTTGAAGGTCCTCAAACACTTGATAAGACAATTTCCTCAAAATTTATTGCGGATCAAAATTTGGGAAATGTTACTGAGAGACAGAAGTTTGATGGTCTTTGCTGTAAGTAAGCAACAGTGCAGAAATTAACAGATGAATAAACAGTGTAATGCTCATGACGTGAGTGGGGCAATTTCTTTGCAGGAAAGAGTTGCACAACACAGCCACGGGACGTGTCTATAATCCCAGGGCAGTGTTTTCCAGCCAGGGTTTCGCGAGTGGCTGCCACGGGTTCCACCGAAACAGACCAAAATTGCCTGAAACGAAAATCGCAGCCACACTTCTGTGCCTTTTGCAGCAATACCACTGTTTCACAAGTTTATTACAAACTAGGATAGACTCTTGGATGATTGCATAGGGTTCCATGAGCTACGCAAACATTTGCGGAAGGTTCCGCTGCAGCAAAAAGGGTGAAAAACACTGCCCTAGGGGTTAATTATTTAATTATCGATTTTCGACCATAACTTGCCGATAGATAACCAGTCAAGGGCTCTGAATGGTGCGGATTTTGCCTAGTTTATTGTAAAAAACACTATTATATTGCCACTGAATTTTTTTCTCAGGCTCTGATTATGTCATCCGAAAACCCCTTAACCTCCGTCAGTCGTGACATCACACCAAAGAAAATTCAAACTCAAAATTCCCCTAATTTTTTCATATCGAAAGTAGGAGACCCTCTGCTTCTGTGGAGGGTTTGAACAGCTCTCTATCTCTATCGGTCGGCAAGTTATGACTGGAAAAAGTCCAAGGCTTTGCGGTGCTTAAAGGGTAAACAAAATCTCAGTTTTAAGCACAAATCAGTTTTCTTTATTTTATTTGCAAACCAGAAAAACCAGAAACAACTCTCAATCATCAGGCACTTATAAAAAGGCGCAATAGCCATAATTATCGTACGATTGAGGTCTAACTGTTAAAAATGTCAGCAATGATTTACGCGTTCAGACTATCAAGCTCAAGTTGTTATGAAAAAGGCCTCAAAGTCAATGTTAACTTGCATTGAAAAAATGCATTTAGTAACATATGCGCGAATTTATACAAAAATTCGACAAACACATCTTTCGTGACCTTTAAATTCGACCTTCATAAACCCCTTGTAACATACTGTATTGCAAGACACTATGGCACTAAACGTGCCATTCGTTAACGGCGGTTAAATGACAGCTTTCCTAATGCCGTTAAGACCGAAGATCTGTTTGTTTTTTTTTCTAGTTTTACAGGTTAGAAAAAGATTAGTTTGCCTCGTTCGCGTTTTCTGTTGTTTTTTCTTTTGTAAAGGTATCATTACACTTGATATCGTTAACGGTCAAACAACGCTATCTTTGATTTCGCCTTGTTCAACCGCGTCACGTATGCACTCTCACATTTTCAGAACTCAAAAATCCTCCCTTCAACTGACCCTGGCGTGTTCTTCTACATCGCTCCTAGCCGCCGTCCCAGCAGCAAAGAATCTTTCAGACATGTGATTATGGTCAACTACACCGAAGTAAGCCGCTGATGAGTGCTTGGCTGTTTTCACGTGATTTCATAGTATTATTGGAAAGTTGACCAACAGTGGGAAATTGTCCATACCTGTAAATACCGAAACACGTCAATCATTGTTAAAATTTTATTGAAAAAAGTAATTAGTCACTAAACATTGCAATTCGCTTATTGCATATTGTAACTTCACTCACTCACGCGAAGAGACACACGGGGCCTCACGTCTGAGACGAATAAAGATGTCTTCACTCAAAACTGGCTAAAACCATGAACTTCAAACATCGAACTTCTTTGAACACACAGTGCATTTGGACAAAGTAGAAATACTCACAAAAAGAATTGTTCTGGGCATGGGCATCGGAAGGTTTTTTCTAGGGGGAGCACTAGGGGATTTTTCCAAATTTTTTCTAAGGGGGACCAAAAGTGGTGAAATTTGTTTTTTCCCACTGGAAACTAAGAAAACAACTTTTGGTTGCTAAAATTTTCAAAATCCAGGGGAAGGCCTTGCCCCCCCTGCCCCCCTTCCGACGCTCATGTTTCTAGGTTTACACAAGTGGTTCTGTTGTTAGGTAATATAAAAAAAAGACATGGAGGATGCAGTAAATTTATGGTAACATGTGTGTAGAGCAGTGCTTCTCAAAGTTTTTCATATTCCTCCCTTACAAATCCAAACATGGTGAATTCCTCCCCAATAAAAAACACTAAAAACGCAATTGCAAAAATTTCACACAACCTGGATATGGTTCCAGGTTTCTTTTGAAGATTTATGTCAGGAATAAAATCAAATCGTGTTTTGAATAGACGATTGTGAACCAAGCAGACCCTTTATACCAGTGGTGTCAGACTCATTTTCACTGTGGGCCATATCAGCATTATGGTTACCCTCAAAGGGCCAGTTGTAACAGAATTAACCACAATCATCTACGGTAATCCTTGAAGAGCGTCTCTGTAACTTAATAATGGTTATGTTGCAGTGAAAGGAGCCTTAAAACTGAAAAACGTTTCTAAAGAGAAATTAGGTCAACAAAGTGACTAAAATCGCAAAGTTCCAACATGGCAAAGAACGTCGTTCACCTTTGTAAACAGATATAAACCACTACAGTTCCAAACTAATGAGCAGGCTGAAGCTTAAAATCTCAGCTTCGCGGGCCACATAAAAAGACGGGGCGGGCCACCAGTTTGACACATGTGCTTTATACCGTCAGTCACTGTAGATAAAACAGCTTGTTCTTGTGTACTGCAGAGATTTCCATCTAAAAAACAACTTCGTTGGTTTCCAGTAACCCACGTAACTACAAAGTTTTTACTACTCTGACAGACACATGTAATGGCACTGACACAGCAGCATACCACATTGTTTGCACCCTCCCTCACTCCCAGGGAAGCCGGAGCAGCGGTAGGGAGGGGGCAGTAAGAGTTGAGGGCAATAGAAACTTATAAAAAAACAAAAAACTGTTACCAATAATGCTTGTCTCTGCTCAGCAACAATGTTGACCTCAAAAATAATAACAGGAATTATAGAAAGTCAAACGTAATTTTCTGTATGCGCGAACACTTGTAATAAATTTGTTTTAAGTCGATCTTGATAAATCATAAAATTACCTGTGATACTGTTATGAAAACGCACCTCCACCCCCGTTGCCCCCCTTGCCTTTCGTTTTCTGGCGTCCCTGCTCATTCCCAAGAGCCTGCTTTTAATCGTTCACAATACAACTTAACCTGGAAGAGAAAAGAGCTATGACATCATTCTAACAATTAGCCTCAGAGCAATTTTCAAGTTAGAAAAAGCTATTATCCGGCTTCGGTAAAAAATGAAAACTTCGCTCCTGAGTCCCGTTTCAGCTGCACTATTTATTCATTAATTCCGACTCCGGGTCCTTTTCCGGTTCCGGCAGAATACGTAGATTCCTGTCGGAGTCCACTCCGGCTCCGTGATCGCCTCTGCCCTCAGGCAAGTTCCCATCAGATCCATGCATTATATGTTAGTAGCCTTGCAATACGAAAATGTATGTAGTTACAACATTTTAATAAAATGTAATTTTTGTAATTTCACTCTTTGGATGACTCCTGCCGTGGATGCCCGGGGCCGTCGCCCCGTCCGCCTCCCCCTCTACACGCCCCTGATTTCAATAGATTTTGCTCTTACCATGGTTAGCTATTCATCGCTTTTATACCTCCACTGCGTTAGGCTGAAAGCTGGGAAGGATTTTTAAGGTTACTTTTGATTACATCGCAAAAGGGTTTTGGTACAAAATAGAGTTTGACAATTAAATTATGTATGATTGACTGCAAAACAGTTTTTTTACAAAACGGTGTACAGCAATCGAGCTGCACATTTATCAAGGGAAGAACTGTGAAAGGAAAAATCTCACACAAGAAGTGACTAACTGAGACGTTTCGGCAGCACCAGCTCACAAACATAACGTGGAAAGTTTTTTACTTGCATCCATCCCATTTTGACAACCCATCAACTTCGTAGGCCTCGTTTTATTAGCTTCTATTGGCCAGCAGTTTTATGTTTCAACAAACGCAGCGATCAAAGCTTGAAAAAGGTCTCTGAAAATTTTTAAAACTCTTTTCGTGAGAACTTGCTGTTCCTCCAGGTCTTACCCTTTCTTATGGATTTTTAGCTTGTGCCACTTCTTATGCTCACTTATAGTACTTTCGTTAGTTTACATTGCTGAACTTGTCAGCACTAAAATTGCGACTTGACTCAGATAGCATCTAAGCAAACGTGTTTTCTGCACCTAAAAGTAAACTAAAAGTTGAAGACTCAGCTTCAAGTGCTATTTTCATAGACAACGTTTTGTTTGCTGCGGTTAGAGATGGTGTGGAGTTATATACCAGACCTTTTCCTTTAATCTGATTCTAAGTGTTTTGGACTGAGGCACATTTCTATAAACACCGAACGACACCGAAAATACTGTCATGGTTGTTTTGTGCTTGATTAGCTCAAAAAAGGAAAAGGGCCTCCAATGCATTGATTGCCACACCTAGTATGCCCTGTCAAAAATCCGTCAGTTTCCGTTCAAGCTACGGGAAAACTTACTGTATCGCAAACTGTGAATTGTTTGTGTCTTTGCAGCAATATTCAAAATCATAATCTGCGGGCATTCAGGCATTGGCTCCACCGCTGCCTAAAAAACCCAAACGACTTAAATTTTAACATGGCATTCATTGGCAACAACGCTAAAATTGTTTTGTACAGAGTGTCCACAAAGTCTCTTTACAATTTTTAAAAGTTATGTCAATAAATAAGGTATCTTAAGAAGATTTGTTTTTTTAATCAGTTTTTATTGACGTTTTGTGAGCACATTGAAATTCTGTGCTTCAGGCATTCTTTTATTTATTGTTTTATTGTTTTCGCATCATTGCTGTCATCGCACAACGTTTCAGGGCGCTTGGCCAAGATATAAAAAACACAACACATTCCATAACGCATCGAAAAATAATGTTGCTTGTTTTACATTAGTGGAATTGTTGGTAAAATGTTGTACCGCCAGCTGTTGATCCACAAACTCAGAAAGTTAACTTGTGGTTTTAGTGGCTTTATTTCGTCTGCACCGTTGCTCGTGGAAATTACCAATACTGTTCGATTCCAATGCATTTACATATTAAGGGTCGCCCGCTTTGATTTTTATGAGCTACAATTGTCCCTGAGACATGCAACATAGGTAAATTCCAAGATATTCTTTCATATAGGTGTAGGAGCAAACAAATTTTTGGGATTGCGAAGGATTTTTGCCCAAATTTTCCCAAACTTGCCCGAAAAGTTGTTGTGCGACTTTTGCCTAAAAATCTTCTCCCACAAAGATTATTAAGACCTTTTTTTGGTGCGACCTCCAAAAAAGATCTCCATTTGTTTTTCTGCAAATATTGGGTGCCATTTTTTGAAGTCAAACAACGGTGGGCGCCATTTTTGCCCAGATTTTCAGGGATTTTGCCTAGATATTGCGGGATCTTGCCCGGATTTTCAGGGATTTTGCCCAAATTTTCTGGGATTTTGCCCGGATTTTCAACAAATCAAAACTTTGGGGGTGAGCTTGCACCCCCTGAACCTCCACCTCCTACAGCACTGTATTGTTTAGAATCGTTTTCGTTATTCAATGGTTTCAAATTCTTTATTGAGCAAATGACAAGAAAATGGGATTCTGTCATAGCTGACCTGCCAACGTTTATGCAGAAACCTCCTGTATTGCTGTTCTTGACTGACGGGCATTGGGAAGTTACACAACTGCTCCACCATGACTCGAAAACGCGCACAGTTTATTACATTAGCAACGAATTACATCCGGGCATGCGGCATGTGTACGCTACAAGAATTGGCAGTCGGAAGCGATCTTGTCTTACGTGCGAGCTCATTCAAACTGATGTTTCCAATCAGCGATGTGCATATTATGCTGCTCAGTTCGGAGGATCATCAGAGTGGTTTCTTCTTCGTTGCCTTGGTTTGTCATGTTTTTGTGATTAATTTTTATGAAGCATTTTAAGTTCTGATCAAACAAAGCCCGGCAATGCTGCTTGCAAATCTGTTGTAGAGTTGCACCTTCTCAAACGTAATACATCGGTGACAATAAGTCAAACCTGTGTGAGTTTGAAACATTGCTAGGAGCAGAAATAGCAAGAAAACCTGCCTGTATTAAATAAGCACAAAACTTAATCGACATTTTAAGAAAGGGGTTTCCCACGGCATTTGAAAGGGGGCAAGGCAAGCGCCTCATTTGCCTCACCCTATATCCACTACTGTAGCCAGCACCTGCTTGTGTATCTTAACTTAAAACAAAAAAGGTTAATTAAGCAATCAACGCTGTATGTACCTTATTTACTCTGTTGTTACATGTGAACTGCTTCACCTTAAAGTTACGGTTGGACGCGAGCTGCTTCCAACACGTTGTATCGTTTTAGGTCCAGTTTTTCCACACAGTTTGATTGCAACGACAAACGTAGACGAAGAAGGAAAGCCATTTTTAGCGACTACTTCTCTGCATAGCGAAATATCTTCTAATGGTACCAAGAACTTTTCGGGCATATATGAATATGGAACCATTGAGTCAAAAGGCACAAGTAAGATCTGATTCCTTAACTTATGCAACACTCTACAGCAAAAATCTTTTGTACTGACTATATGGTCATTCTTTTCAGCAATCGCCTTCAAAGCCGTCATGACAAAGCAGGCTTTGATATCAAAAAGACCCATGGTTTTCCATTTGTGAGTATTTCGGCTTGAATTTTCAGTTGTGTGGCTCGAACGTGCAACTGCTTAAGAACTGCGTCTGCACAACTGAAAAAAAACATTTTGCTAAGTTGCTTCGCAAAGCTTGTTGTAAACTAAATCTTTTTTCAGACATTAAAAAAAAAACATTGATTTGCAGAGGTGAGTATTTATCAGCCATCTACATTCGTTAAAAGACTGTTGAATGTTTTTAAATAATTTTAGCGAAGTATTTATTGAACGCTAGACCGGTAAAGCATTATGACGTCTAAGAATGCAAACGAAATGAAGACGTTCGTTTGCTGCGGCTTGAAAACCAGCGAATAATCTTTAATAAAGTATCAAAAGTTTTCTTTGCAAATTACATATTCCTGTGTGACGATCTTCGAAACGATCATGCCTTGATCAATTACACAAACTCATTAACATTACGGTCTTTGTTACTACATTCAGATGTATCATGGAAAACGAATTAACAAAATTATCAAGTTCTTGTGATTTTGAAATTAATTTATGTCATTCTGCAGGATTCAGTTTTAAAATCCGTCTTGTCACTTCAACTTTAAATCTCTAAATCTGAGTTTTACCTGTAAACAGTGTTCCCTCTAAGGTGAGAACAATTATGCAGTAACACCAGACCATTTGCGCAGTGAAATTTCATTCTTGGGCACTTGCAACATTCCAAATATAATATCGTGTTAGCGCATAGCCTTTGTGACGCTTAACTGGTTGTGCGTCTACAACATGATTGCTCAATTGCATGGGCACCAAAAGAAACATCTTCTCAGTATAAAATTTTCTTAGAGGGAACACTGCCTGTAAATGCATTATGGTTTGTTTATGTATCAACGTCCTAAAAGCCGCACTTCGTAAAACATGTTTGCGCTATAGAAGCAAGAGCGTAAAAACTGCAGACTTAGATGAAATTGTGTTGTACGTTTCCGAAAAAAATATTCTTACCGTCAGCTAATTAAAATGAATGAAGTGCAAGACGTTAAACCACGGAACTCGCGGAAGGTGTAACTTGCACAAAAGGGTCAGTTGAGTACGTGCCAGACATATTACCAGAGGCAGGTGGGTCCCGACGAATACAATTAGTTTTTGCGTTGTTGGTTCTAATGCGGCTTCGAAGATTTCCAGATTGTACTCTAGACATGTGTTACAAAGACGCTGAACACTTCGTATCATGCAGGTCAGAAGCAGGTTCACAACAAGTCGACTTTCGCTTCCAGTTGGGCTTCGCTGAATACATCACATCATGTGACCACATCATCTCGGTTTTCGTCGATGGTCGAGGCAGTGGTTATCGTGGCAACAAACTGTTGCAATCTGTGGCAGGCCGGCCAGGAGAACTTGAAATTGAAGATATCACTGCGGTGTTAAGGTGGACGTAAAACTGCGGCTTAAACACTGTTTTAACTTAAGTTGTTTTTTGATTCAGCAATTAAGCATAGTACCAACGAATAGAAATATTTCACAAAAAGGGGAAATATTTTTGAAGTGTCCAGAAAGTTTTTGGGCAATGGGACGAATTTTTTAGATTTATTATCAATATTGCAATTGACAATATTATCTCATGACGGTAATCTCGGTTGACTGTCCCATAAAACTTAAACAACTGGCCGAGCAGTGTTAACAGTCCTTTAACGAAGACGAAATTCTTTAGATCAAGATCAATGTTTGTTGATGCGAAACCAACCAAAGCAGTGAAAGCACAAACCCATTCTACCTTTTTTGTAAAACCAAAGTAACAGTACAACAATATGAACTCCAAGCAGCTTTGTAGGCTAAGAATAATTACAACACCACCAAAGATCAACTCTGTCGTGCAGGGCTCTGAAGGTTTTTGTTTTCTCTTTTGTAGACACTTGGAGAAAACAAAAAATGTCCTCGTTTCAGCAGTAGCAGTTACTGGCACCGATTATGGAGGTTTCACTTCAATCTTAGCAGTTGGTGGGATCAGCAACAGCCCATTCAAGTGCGGAGTTGCTGTGGCTCCTATTGTCAACTGGAAACTTTACGGTTATTGAATTAACTGTGTGGCTATTTCGTAAAACGACTAAACAATGATTGTTCCAAATTGTTCCATGTCTCTTTAGACATCTTTATCACTGTTACTTTTCTTGCACTTAAAAAAACGTATTCTTTTCCGGTTGACCTGCCGGATTATTTCATTTTAGATTGGATTTTTTTGACGTTTCCTCAAAATCATACATTTTTGAATCAATGTTTTTTCTCAACACTTTCGTAAATGTTTGTGAAAATCATTACGAAGCGAAAACAAGAGCATTGGCTTTTTCAGGTCAATCTGCTGCTTGCTTAATTCTTTTAGGAATTTGTTCTTCAAAACTATTCCTATGCATGATAATTTTCAAACTCTTTGCAGGTTACTAACTTTTCGCGCAATTTTCATTTTCCAAGCACAAAAAGAAGGAATAACGTGGCTGCACGCTTTTTCGAATTTAAACACACCCATAAATTTAAGAACATCAGTTACGTGTCAACCAGTATATGGACTTTTTTAAATTCCGTTGCTTTAAAGCAGCGTTAGGTATGTGGAAAATCCCAAGGTGGAAAGGTTTAACGCATGTTTATCATTTTACGTTTAACCCGTGCTTAACCCGGATTAACACTATTTATCGTTTTGGTTGCTCACACTTTTACCTTCTCCGTCCTCGGTTATGAAATTGCCAGTTGTCAATAGCGTACCAGTTTCTCTTCTGAAGCACTGTAGGCATTTGACGGCTGCACAGCTTCTTACTTGGTGCAACAATGATGTTGCGTAAGGAGTAAGTTGACGTGATAACAATGACTGTATTTCTGCAATTTTCCTTAATCTTTTAACAGAGTTGACCCAATAACAAACGTGTTACGAATCTTTAACGTAGTCTTTAGCGGGTTTGTGAGTTGTTCACGATGCATACCAAAAATAAAAGCATTTAGAAGTTCTATGTTCTCCTCACTCCTTCATCTGACATATTGAAGGGCGTTTCACAAATACAGTTTTACTGCAAACAGTTTCAACTGAATCCGAGAAATACTTTGGAAATCCCAAATCGAATCCTGTTGCTTATGAGAGAAGTAACTTGCTAGCAAGAGTACGTGGGTTATCTCAAGGACGGAAGTTGATGATTTTTCACGGAATGAAAGACGGTATAGAATTTTGGTGTTTATCGCTTTCACGATTATTGCTGGCGATTTGCATACGAAGTACACTTTAACTTTTTGCTAGTCATTGCTTAGTATGTAACGCAATGTTTGTATATGAGCTTTTTCTTCAGTAAAAATCATAAAGAGTTAATGAGCATTTAACTGCAAATCAAGCTGCATTATTTACAGCAGTTTTTAGTGTATCGTTATTAATATGATTAAACAAAACAAAAGACTTTTACACTTTTCATGTTTACTTTGGTACTTTGGGTAGAAACTGCAATTGTTCCTAAACATAAGGGTATGGGATGCTCATTTTTACAGTTGACATACATCAACAACGACACTGCAGAGCTTGATTACAGTACTTGCACGTCCAGTGTGTATTTGACGAAAGCTTGCGAGATAAATAGT
>JGI24159J19872_10011992_pt1 | contig 11334 bp, 9 predicted proteins | sample Ectturendosymbi4_FD_19872 | JGI IMG/M metagenome (IMG submission 19872) | reverse complement strand
ACTGAGGATATGTAGAGCTACGTGAAATCGATTTCCCATTCAAAAAGTTTGCTGTTTGATCCGGCTGCATCGCCTTTGCAGACTATTTACTTGAGAATATTTTAGGTGTATATTCTTTCTGCTGTGAAACTTATGCAGAATTAAAACAGCATTTAACATTAAGACTTCAATCAGCAATTTTTTGGAAATCCAGCGGGTTCTGTTTTTCAGTGCATGTATGTAGCACTTTCACTATGAAACTTAATTTCGTTCTGTTCTGTGTGCTTTCATACAGAAAAAGCATTCATTCGTAAATCCACGTGCATCGATATCACGATACGGCGATGGTGAACAGTAAAAGTTCTTTTTTTAATCACACTACCGTAGCTGTTATACCGCGGAAGAAACGCAGTGCCTATAATAATGTAGAAATGAGTTTTTTAATAATGAATTCGTTTTCCACGTACACAATTTCTGACCACTAAAAAACAATATTCGATTCTGAGAAAACGTGTCCATGCAGGATAAGTGGGAAGTTTCGGCCGCTGGTGAGATATCACTACCCGCATTGTTTTTTTGGTTATTCAGTCAACCGAAAAGTGGCCTTCTGCCCACGGCTTTAACTTAAGCGCGATCGGCTTCGGTCGGCGAAAGATCCGCCTGTTGTTGCACATGTGGTGGGAACCCTGAAGCAAAACGTATCAGGACACAGCCCTTGAAAAGCAGACAAAACCGTTTTACTTCAATTATCATGAAACGTGAGGTTGTGAAGCAAATTGTGAAAGATTCGACAGGTATAGGCAGTTGACAACCATTTCGTGATTCTCACAAATAAATGCTGAAAACTAAGACACCACGTCTTGTGTTTCAAGAAAATATCAAAATTTTGTTAAGACAGACTTCTTGCACTTTCATATATGCCCAAAACTTGTTTTCCGATTGTTTTTTGTTTTGAGGTATTATGTTTTACGATGCCTTTTTTTATACAAAAGAATAAAATTCTTGGGAGAGTAGGAAACAAAAAAGATTCAATAAAACAATAAATTTTGAAGTTTTCTTTATTTGTCCTAACTGTTAGTGTAATTTACCGTTTAGCGCATGTCAGGTGAAGTCACGCTTTTTCTTGCACCATTTTTCCCAATTTTTTTAAGCATTGCAATTCAAGCGCCCGCGTCAAGGCATTAACGCTTTTTTCTGTTTTCCCAAATCGATTCTCAAATAATGATCTCCAACTATATCTCGCAGCCGTTCGGCTTGAAAACTGCAGTCTATCCAGTAAACGTCAATCTTAGGACCTTTGTTTTGATCGCTAAAATCACTAAGGTTGCTAAGATCGCCAAGATTACTAAGATCGGACATGAACATTCAAACTGTACTGGATCCAATTTAATAGTGAAGAAAATGTAAAAGTTATTTGCAAGTCCAAAAATGTAAGCAAGTCACATCTTTTTGACAAGAAAAACGCCGCAGTTTATTTCCATGAATTTAGTCAAATAGGTTCTGATCCTATATTCTTTTGAAAAATTTAACAGTGCGGATCCAATCAGAAAAATCGTTTTATATTGGATCTAGTACAATTTAATGTTCCTCTTTTATTTTAGTGATCTTAGTAATCTTGGCGATCTTAATGATCTTGGCGATCTTTATGATCCTAGCGATATTAGTGATCTTGTGGTATTTACAGGTGTCCCGCTATCACCTCAGTTGTTTCACTCGTTTATTAGTTGCACCCACACTTGGCAAATTTTTGGTGCAGAATTGTGACTTATGCTTTAAATGTATACGGTCAGTAAAATCTCGTTACTAGGCACACGGAAAGAACACTAATGAAACTTTTCGACCATTACGATGTTTACTGTCGTTCAAAACTGATCAATAGCTGAGTAATGCGCTCGACTTTTTTATGAAAAGTTTAAACGTATTACGAAGCGCATTGAATTTTTTGTCACTGAAGTGTCGACATGTGACGAATGAAACGCGGTCGGCAGGTCCAAAAACATCCCTATGCTTTCTGTTCCATAACTGCAGCTGCTTCTACCATAACACTGCACTTATTTGTTACAAATAGCGATCGTGTCATCACCGTATCCACCAAACTGCAAGATCAAAACAACAAGTTACATGACGATGAGAATGTCACACGTTAAAACAATTACACGTAAATTACAATACTGACAAAACGACATAAACCACTTCGCTACACGCTTTGCAAAGCAATAGTTAGTCGACATTGGGTTGCACAATACGGTGCGAAACTTTCTGCCGACCCTTGATTGGCCGAAATCAGCGGAACTTTGCTTTGTTGTTTTCTGTACTTGGTCGCCGACGTTGAATAAGCAAACCACACTTTGCTTGCGTTAAGCAGCCCCCTCGCATGTTGTACCCCAGGGTTCTCTAAACAACGGCGAGCGCACCAAATCTGGCCTGCGAAGTTATTTCATCCGGCCGCAAAGACATGTTGTCAGTAATGAAAAAATGGGTTATTTACGAAACGTTTGTTGATTTGGTAGAATGTAACATATTCTGAAACAACCACGTTACGCAAAATGTCCGGCCCTCGAACTGTTGTGTAATAACTTATGTGGCCCTCGGACAATAAGTTTGGAGGCCCCTTTATATACGCGAAGGGTGCAAGCGTTTTCCCATTGGCTTTTGCCGGCTCGCAAAGCGTTATGCGCCGATCTACACGAGTTTGAAAGCATGAGACACCGATAAGCAGGGAATTAAAAAAGAGAAGACATTTACAGAAACCACACATTAGGCAGGAGACCTTCGAGAATAACGACAATAATATCTGCACAGCACATGGCGAAGCCACTAGTTGGCGTTCAGTCAATGGTTGATCCATTTGTACTCCATGCTAGTAGCTTGCATTTCATCTCTGCATAAACGGCAGGATGTCACAAGTTAAGACACCGCTTTACACATCTGTACAGCATTTGGAGACGCAAAATTTTGAATAGGTCGAAGACCACAAAGTTCACATAAACGTTAGTTTTCACGTTGATAGCTATTATCGATATGCACTGCATGTACAAAACGCTGATGTAGCTTCCGTTGCAACTCCCACATGTATGACTCATTTCAAGGTGCTCACTGCACACTTGCGTTTTGTAAACTTTTGCTTCACTAACGCCAAGTCAGTAACATGAGGGCAAGAAGCCGCGTTAAGGCCTTCAAAAATACGAAACTCAACACAAAAACTAAAAACAACCGCCAACGCAGTGCACGGATAGAATCGCCATACGGTGAAAAAATTCATTTCTTAGAGTTCGCTGCATTAGGTGCCAATACGTCTTTACGTTCTTCTGTAGAAAGATCTCTTCAAGACCATTCTTATGTCATTCAAATCAGGGCCGGATTTAGGGGAAGGCAAAGTGGGCACCTGCCCAGTGTTCTTCACATTCACGAGCCGTGAGCCCCTGGTGAAGGATGGTTTATCATAATTAATGTGAGCAATCATAAAAATAGCTAATAAAAACAGTATTAGGAAACAAAGTTTTGTATTTATTGAAATTATTGTCATTTTTTTACTGATGGAAAACTACAACCAACGGAACGAAAGCATTATTTGGGCGAAAGTGAACTTTACGGGTCCTTATTAAAAAAAATTAAAAACATGTTTAGAGATGCCAATATTTCACTATATACTATAAGAATTCCTTCGCTGAGGCAAAAGGTCTTGTGACGTAGTATAATATTTTTGATAGAATCTTAATATTCCAAGGTTTTTATTTTTTCTAGAATCTTGCATTCATCAAACTGTACAGTCATTTAACTAAGTTTAACGTACGACTTTAGTTATGATTACAGATTTACAGCTAACTGATAATAGTATTTCCTTGACCTAGAATGATTTTCCTCGAGGTACTGAGGGCCTCCACATGTCTAAATCTGGCCCTGATTCAAATACCACGGAAACCGGATGTTCAAGCAAGGAAGCACCACGTTATCAGCACCATATTAACCCACACAAGAGAGCGCATAAAAAAGAGAAGAACCAATTCTAGGAATCAGAAACGGGTATCGCCAAAAGGTTTCGTCTTTTGCAACTCAACAAAAGTAACGACGTAGAGTAGAAGCTGACAAGTTCAGTCTTTCCATTTCTGCATCCTTTCGATACAATCCATTAATTTAATTGTGCAGCAGCCCACCACCTTGCAACAAGAGACTAGTTCATTCAAGAGCAAGTTTGAGAAGTCCCGCGATTCACGCTTTTTCGAAGAGTTTTTTTAGTTTCGAGTCCGCTTTTTCCGACGCTTTGGTTACGGCCACGCGCCAATGGCCACGCTGAAGCTACACAGGTGTGGTCGTCTTTTCCCCTTTGCGTCCTTGCAAATGAGCCTGAATTTCTTCGGGAGTTTGTCCTTTGGTGTTGGGCAACCAAATTGCCACGTAAAAGGCGAAGACGGCATTGAAAACAGCCCAAGGAGCGAAAGCGTATGCACCAAAATATTTCTGGAGAGAAAAGCAAAAGTATAAAACCGTAGAACAACTATAGAGTGGTTAGCCTATACACCATGCATTCTGCTGTTTTTTTTTCAGCAACCGCAGTAAGCCTGCACATGAAAATCTTGTGGAAGAACTCTGGCGAAATCGCAATTCTGTATAAATTTTGACACTGCAGAAGCTTTTTAACCACGTCATACGATGGAAACAATTCAGAATTTTTCAACTGTGCGGGGCACAAAATTAAAAGCGTTCACGCAAATGTGATATAAAACAAGTTTCTGCGCGACGGTTTCAAACAAAACTTTTCAGTTTTGCTTCTGTACATCGACTATAGCATCCTGCTCTCCCGATAATAATGATCAACGAACAGTAGTTGAGATCTGAGAAGAAACCATATGCTCGGAAGTCACGTGCGGCTAAAATATTTTATCAACAGAGCATAATTAAATCCGCCCATAGTCCTGTACAAGGAGGTCTCAAAATCAGCTACCTCTTCTACGCAAACTGAACCAGGGATTCACCGTGAATCTAAGATCCTCAAAAATCTTAAATATTTTTTGGCAAGCTTGCAAGCATGAGCGTCGGACGGATTTTTTCCAGGGTTGGTCACTACGGGATTTTTCCAAAATTTCTCTAAGGGGCCAAAAGTGGTGAAATTTGTTTTTTCCCACTCGAAACTAAGAAAACAACCTTTTTTTTCTAAAATTTATTTTCAAATTCCAGGGGGCCAAGGCCCCCTGCTCCCCATTTCCGACGCCCATGCGTGCAAGCATGAGAGTGTCGCAACTGTCAGCTGTAATCTCACAAATCGATCGCCGATTCGTGTCTTAACTGGGTCTGGTGAGTTTGACGAACATGAAACAATATGAAGTTCCGTGCAACCTTCAGAAAATCAACAGTCATTAATTCTCGCGAAGGTTTTTCTCTATCTTTCCTTCTTTGCACTCCCATATTTTCCAAAATCGTCGTGTAATTATCAGGGTCGTCATCAGTGTAGGGAGACCTGTGGTTACGTTTCCCCATTTGCAGCTGGTGGTCCCATGCTAAAAATGGATTGTGACCGTTTTTAGCTTTTCGCTGACAGCAGTCCCCCATTTTGTTGTTCCCCATCACAAAAGACCTGACGACGCGTCCGAGTTCAAACCAACCGTCAACCGCGTTTACATAATTACGTGGATTTGTCTGTTCTCGACTTCTGCTTCCATAGCTCACGTGGTTTTCCCCTCACGCTTGTCTGCAAGAAACACTGATCCTTGAATTAGGTTACACCAGCAACTGTACTGCATCCCAACCCGTTCATGTTTTTAATGATCAAACAATCTGATTTTGCAGTTTGCGCCACAAATTTAATCGAAAGCAGTTGTTACGAACAAATTGGTAGAATTAAAGCAAGTAAATGTGTTTGGTTTCTACAAAAATTTTGAAGTTTCGAAAAAACGAACAGTATTTATTACCGGACCGCAGAAGTTGACTGGCTACCAAGGTGAGTTGGGTATATTTGGCATAACTGAAAAACCTGAAGTGTTTCTCACCATAAAATACGGACTGATGAAACCAACGAACCAGGAGAAGACCCAGAAAATTCCTCCTCCAAATTTGAATGACGCTTCACGAGTCTGCTCGGTAGTGAGCGCACCGAGAAGCGGGAAAAGCGTCAAGTTGATTCCGCACGCCCACCTGCCAAAAACATTCTATATCATTTCCAGCACATGCGCTCACAAGGGCCGCCACTCTGCCTGCGACAGACGTATCGGTAAAATTTGCGCTCGACAGAACGCAGCGTCGAATCGAATGTCTATCTTTCCGTGAGATTTGCGGAATTTTTTTCTGAAACATTACAGTGCGAAGCACCCAATAAATTCCAATCATGGCCCTTGTTTTTAGTAAGCACGTGTTACTTGAAACATGTGTTCGATATTCAGATAAAAGACGCCATTAACAGCTCGGGGAACCACCACAGCAAAATGCAAACTGTTGTTTCTCTAACAAATTATCCGTTGTTGAAACCTGAGGCTTGTAAATCACAAACAACTGAGGACATGCTTATGACCAATATGGGGAATTTGTCCTGTCGTAGGTGTTTTTCAGTTTCGAAAACCCGTTTCAAGACTATAAAGAGGTTTCTTTTTTTATTGATGACTTGCGTTTTTTGGCAAAGCAACTCAAACACTTCCATCAAACAAGGGTATGGCAGTGAATCGCTTCGTTTGTAAATGACATTTTTTTCGCTCATGGGAAATGAGACATCGCAAGACAGCGAATTCAGTTAACCCTGGGCTAAATAAAGTCGGTGAACCTGCCATTAAACACTTCACTAGAGTAATTAATCCCATGTTGGCTTATTGATAAAAATGAGACCTGTAAAAACGCTTTATTTCAATTTTAGCACGGGGCTTGCTTTTTGACTCCTCGTAGTCAAGCCGACTTTTGCATGCAAAATCTTACCACCATAGGAATACGCAATTTCTACTAGCTGTAGTTTGACGTTTCTGATAGCAATGTGTATCAAACTGCACGTTTCACATTCACGAGATACAAACACACCCAGCGTTTGCGCAGGCCATCATCAGCTCAAGATCGATTCTATTGCCTGACAGGATGTCTGCAACAAACGTTTGTCGACCAAGTCATGTCCTTTATTAAAACCACTCTCATCAAAATAGGTCATGCTAATAAAACCCATGTAAACTTCATGCGACTTACGCTAAGACGAATATCGTGACGGCAATGACACTGATGAAAGACATCGGTGAGCTTGCTCCAGGAGTGGATGTCACCGCTTGAGAAACCGCTGTCGCTACTTCAGTAACAGACAAGAGTGTTTCTTGCGTCGAGTTAATTGCTTCTAGCATGGGCCGCACCGTTGCCGAAGCATCTCCTGTTGCTGCTGGACCCATGAGCCACACCAAAGCGATTGTCAGCACCAGCAGCGAAGCGGACATTATCGAACCGGACAAAACGTTGATGATCTTCGGTCCCCATCGATCAACAGCGCCGGACTGCGGTTACAAAACCAACAACTTAACTTTTGCCGGTGTGCGGCAAGGAAGTAGGTTTTTGTTGCATATGCAATGCAGCCATATTTTCAGAAAAGCACGAGTTCATACAGAAGTTTCGCAGTCACAGGTGATGATACCAGGGTTGCGGAGTCGGAGGTTTTTGGGTGGAGTCGGAACCCGAGAACACTTGGAGTCGGATTTTTTATCCGACTCCGGAAGTCCAATTGAATTATTTTTTACATCGCACTCCTAAGCTAGGAATTCTAAGTCGTACCCATTGAAATGGTACATTTTCTTTTAAAACTTTTGTTGAAGCGGGGAATTTTTGCTGTGTACCACGATTTCCATTTTGCTACAAAATTGACAGCCAAACTTTATTCACGTTATGTGAAGGAATCGGAGTCGAGAGTCGGAGTCGGAAATTTTGGCAAGGTCCGAGTCAGATATTTTACCTCCTACTCCGCAACCCTGGATGATGCAACATTTTTGAGAAACAGACAAAAATACTGGCCACACTTTGTTTTGCACTGTGATTTCCCTTAAAACCAGATTTTTTTAAACCTACACAGAAGGTAACCAAAAACGCGTGTCAGTGCCGGACCTGATTGTCGACTTAGCCGGTGCAAAATAGATTGCAGCTGATGAACTAAAGCAGTGGTTCCCAAAGTGGGCGGAATCGCCCCCTTAGGGGCGATTTTGGTGGGCAAGGAGGCGATAGGGGGAGAAACAACACAAATGGGGTGAAAATGCTCAACCACTAATTGATCATTGAGCTAACTTCAGTAGCCTATTATTATGTCTTGTGTCTTGCAAATCTTAATTTACTATGAAAATCGTTGGAGTTGTTGCTAAAGCAATTTATCTGTTGAATTTTTACTCTGGATCGTCTATGTGTCCGGCTACAGTGTGGATTATTTCATGGCTGCGGCGCTGCCGTAGAAATGACACAGCTCCGGCTCCGGAGCTCTTCGTTTCAATGAACATGGCTCCTGCTCCAGATCCGGAGTTCTTGGTTTTCATGAGTGTGACTCCGGCTCCGGAGCTCTCTTTTTTCATGGCTCCGGATCCAGCTCCGGCTTCTGTTCGTTTTCACACATTAATATTTTAATTGTCTTGGTGTGCCTCAATTTGAATGGAAATGAATTAAATCAAATAGGCCTACACAAAACTAAGAGAAAATACCAAACTTTTTGAGTAATTTAATCTGTTAGTTTGTTACAAGCAGCGCTACTACCATGAGGAAATCAGCAAGAAAACAACAATCACAGGTTCAGACGATTAAGAGATGAGTTGCTAGCTGAAACGTAACTCAAGATAAGGGTAGTATAAACAAATTCTGGAAAAGTAGTCGCTGGTTTTGCCGTCAATGCCTGAGGACCTTTTGTTATTTCTTACGACCGGATTCAAGAAAATGGTTTCAAATAAAATATGTTACTGAAAGATTGCTAAAAGCCCCACAAAGGATGCCTGGGAGCTGCATGCAGCCCAGAGAATAGTGTTTGAGAACCATTGTTCAACAAGTAACAGTAACACCACGCCTGCCAGCTACGATCTCACAACTTAAGCGATGATTAAATCAAAGAAGCATCAAAGGCTTGCAGATCCATTGTTGCATTCTGGTGTCGTAAAAATCGCGTTTAGTGTGCCATAAAGAGCACACGTAAGTCTATTTGGCAAAACCGTTAGTATCCAGGAAGGGATCCGGAGCTAGCTCCATCTCCGGTCCTAAAATTTAAACTGAGCTCCGGCTCCTGATTTTTAATTTGAGCTCCGGCTCCAGGCGAAATGCCCAGCTCCGGCTCCGTAGCCCTGGATTATTTTCACACGAAATCTGAACTTAATATTAGAGTTGAAATCAGGACCGTAACTATGGGAGCCGCAGGGGAGATGAAGCCCCTCCGGCAAAGTTTTTCGCAGCCCGTGGAAAAATACGTTGGACATAGTTTAAAACTATTTTATAGTTGAAAAACTTTTGGTCCCTCTCAGAAAACTCTTCGCCCGGCGTGGTGGCCCAAGCTGGTTACGGGCCTGGTCGTAATACAATTGCTTAGTTCAGCTTTTTAATGGCTTGGTTCAGCTATTTAGCACTTCTTTTAAAATAAAATTCTTTAAATGACGACCTTGTGTTTGCTTTATCAGGCTGGGGGGCGAAAACGACGCGTCGAGAGTGAAAAGGAGCGATAGAACAAAAAAGTTTGAGAAACACTGAACTACGGCTTTATTTGCAGTGGTTAGCAAGCCGTGATTGAACCATAGTTATTTACCAGAACTTTCGCGCTTGACTGATAAACTCAGCCTCAGCACTTTGTAGTATTCGAATAAAGAAAAGCATACACCTTACGCCGAAGTGTAAATGCAGTCTAAATATATCAGGTGCTTTGTTTAGTATGACGAAAGTGGAATTCAAATTCATCTGTCTAAAACAAGCCGATAAACTTGTAACTTAAAGTACAACGTACGTTATTTAACTGGAGCAAAATATTCTTGAAACTCTCCATATCCTCGGACCTTAAAACTATAAGCTAAGAAAAGACCTCAGACTCTCATGCGAGGAACCCACGATAGAAAACCTGAGGTAGAGACAAATCGCCTTCAAAGCTTGCAAACACGTTTAATCTTCAGTTAGTAGGCGGTTAACCTCTTCCATAACCACTGTGCCACTATAAACACGAGTGAAATCGGGCTACAGGTAGATAGTTATGGAAAGTTAGGAAATGCGAAAAAAATCCAGATAATAAACCTCTCATCACCAATTCCTAGACATCATTTTCCTAATAATTGCCGAATGAAAACTTAACGTTGAAAAACAACTTACCCCCACTAGCGCTACTAGGAACTGTACTCCATAAACAATCGTAGAAGACAGTGTGGCCGTATTTTGGGAGAAACCGGCCATCATGAATATCATGTTAGTGTACATGCCCACACCGTTGATCCCACAAAGCTGTGCTGTGGAAACAAATATTGCAAGCATATTTTCAAAAAATGACTCTGAATTTCAGAAATGATACACAACTGTCGCTTTTTCCAGTAAAGGTCTTTTCAATTTCCCATTTTAATGGAACATTTAGATATCGCGCCAAAACTACTCTTCATTCGGTTTGAAAAGTCCACAGGTGCCGTGTTTCACAAAAATGCACTGTTGTCGGGTTTAGAAGTCTTGCAATTCGCAAATGTCCAGAGATGGCACAAGAGAATTGTTTTGTTGATCTGCGTGATCCAGATCGTAGTTAACCTTTTGAGACGATGGACACGTGCGAACTCTTTAAAGGCATATTGGCGACAGAAGCTTTGTTTGGTGATACGATTTTTTACAAGTCATCAGGTGTCATGTTTTGAGGTTGGCTGTTTTCTTGCTAAGCGTATCTCATCTTACACAAATTACTGTATAAAAATTGTGTTTTTAGTTCTGTAAATTTCAGTTATCATGTTTATCACCTATACCTAGACGTACTGCAATTATATTCTATAAATGCTGGCGCGTTTCAATGCAGTAAGAAGTACAAGACAGTAAAACGCGTTCATTTGACTCTAGTACTGCCGCTGCAGTCTGCACTACCAATACGTGATAAACCATGTTTCCCAAACCGCAAGCTGACCACCGAAAGATTACTAAACATTTGTTACAGTTTCCGCACGTTGCTTCACATTGCTGGCTTATAAGAGCAGTCCCTGGAAAATTTAGGCGGTGGGACTTCCAGCATATATCAGGAAACTCCACCAGCATATCAACAGCAAGATAAAGGCACGATCTGATGGCTGGCGTTATCAAGGGCGTACGCAAGGGGGGTTGGGATTAAAACCCCCCCTTGAGCTTGATTTTTTACAAAAACTTTATTACCTGCGCAAAGGAGATTAATTGTTTTCACATACTTTTTGTTTGTTAATTTGTCGACTAAATGCA
>JGI24159J19872_10011988_pt1 | contig 11338 bp, 7 predicted proteins | sample Ectturendosymbi4_FD_19872 | JGI IMG/M metagenome (IMG submission 19872) | reverse complement strand
TATTTCTAGTGACCGTGGGCTTACAATCAAACATGTTGAGGTACCTATAGATACATTTTGGATTGCTGTCAAAGAAGAATACCCTTCATTAGCTAAGGAGGCTTTGACCATTTTGATGCAGTTTTCAACATCGTATCTATGTGAACTTGGATTTTCAACACTCCACAATATAAAGTCCAAAAACGAGAGCGGCTATGTTGTATTGAAGAAAAAATGAGAGTTTGTCTCTCTGAAAGACGTCCTAACATTGAAACCGTTGCCAAAAAACATTAAGCACATGTATCTCACTGACAGATTTGTTGCACTCTTGTCATAAAGACGCAAGTACACTAAATTTCCTGGGAACTTGAGCCGTATTTTTTGATTTTACGTTAGGATATGAAAAAATTACAAATTCAAATAAATTTTTTATTCAAATATTCGAAGTCCGCCAAATAATTTCGGGTTTTTCTGAAATGCGCCTTGAAAGAAAAAGTTTGGGAAGCACTGCGCTGATGTTAAATCTTGGCGGTAACTTTTTGAAAAATTTATTCAGCAACAAATCCTGGTAGGATCGTGCTCTGATCATACACACAACTTAGTTGTTGTCTTGTCAGTAACATTGCGAAAAAAAATTGACTGAACGTCGTAGTAGACGTCGTTCATATACATTCCAAGAACATTATGCTTGTTTATCAATCCCACTTTTTCTCCGAACAGTTAATCAACATTGCTCAAAACATCACACCCTGTGATTGTACTTTTTTTCGCTGAGACATTTCGGTAATTTGTCTCACAATTTTATTAAAACTCGTAACAGTGTACATTAGCGTATATTTTTTGAACGAAATGACTTAATTTTTTTGGTTATTTGAAAAACATTTCGGTCTATGACTGAAAGAAACAGCTTCGTGAAATTTGTTATTTGTTAGGTTGCACGCAGCACGCAATGTGAAGTAATGACCGTATTCGTTCATGTTTATCCTGATGGACTTAATCAGTTTATATATATAAGGTTAGTGCTGAAAAAATTTGTTCATTTTACATTTAAACCTGGCACGAATGCACGCACTAGGCGTCAGCCGATCACTTATCCTTTGACTCGAAGCCAACAATCGAAATCAAATTGGCGTTTCGTGGGTAAAAAACAGTAGAGCAACTCGCAACTCAAAAAAAGACTCATATGCCTTAGCCTCTTCGCCCATGGTAAAAATTACGTGGTCTGCGCACCCAAAGAAAATATTGGTTACAACTGTTCCTCACTGAAACACACTAACAGAAATGGTGAACTTTCCCTTTTTCAATTTCACCTATTGTATATTTTTATTGAATATGGAGGTAAGTTTGAGAATGTCCTGTTGCAACCTTTCCGCTGACGTTGCGTTAAATGCGCGGTTCACCACGAACGGAATGTGCGCGAAGAATAACACCGAATATATCTGGCGCGAACAAGCAATAATAGAGTTGTCGTGGCGCGTGATCTCTATTGTTGCTTGCTGCCATAGTGTGTGGCGCGAACAAGCAATAACAGAGTGATCGTCGTGTGTAAGCTCTGCCGATACTAACATGTGAACGGTTGAACGTAATGACTAGCGTACGCGAAGAGTGATCGCGGCGCGTGATCTCTATTGTTGCTGCCACAGTGCGAAGCATTGCGCATTTGCCGCTCGGGCTTTCCGATCGCAACCGTCCCACACTTGAGAACGAAGCCGCCCAAAATTTGTTGCTATCTTACAATGCATGCGTCAAGCTGACGATTCAAATCGTTTGCTCTGTCAGTTTTCGACCCGACATAGCAGACCTTATACTGACAGCTCCGTTCAATTGATCTGAGCATGTGAGCACACACTGTCTCTCCCCCGAAGTGGGGCCGCCGTTTTGTTCAAATTGGTGTCCCTGTTCGATTCAGCACCAGCGGTTGCAGAAGAGCTGCCCAGGTTTTCAAGTTCGTTCTGCAAACATGTCACTATAAGGCGTAGTCATCTGGGTGAAGCAGTTCGTGAATCAGTGGTTGGTCCTTTTCTGACTGCGTACAGATGCGAGAAAAGTTGTAAAAAGTAACACACCGAATAAGAAATAGCACACCTGACAAAGAAATAGCACTCCTGGATAGAGTTTAAAAATACATTTGCGCGGTTCTGTTCAAGTGGAGTATTTGATCGGCGAAAATAATTATTAGTCTTGGAGCGAGCGTTCAGGTCTCCCTAACAATACACATCGTATTAGTGTTATAAATACATTTCTGCATCATTTTAGTTTTTCTAGTTATAGCAGTGACGCAAGTCGTTCTATTAAACGGGCAATGATTAGAAAGAAGTGACGTGTTTTAGTTCGATTCGCCGTTGTTGAATTACCGGTGATTTGTGGTTGCGTTGTGACGTTCTCCACGCGCAGTGCTATTGACTATACCTTAACACACCCAATCTCTTTGCGTTGGGTTTTTGAAAACTAGCCATTCAGAAACTTGAGAACCGTTTCTCAATGCTTGCTTTCAAACATTTGCTTTGGCACCTCGTGTTTGCAAATGTGCCTGTGATAGGCAGCAGATTCGCAAAGTTTTTCTTTATATTAAGTCATAATTTGTCTGGTTTCGACTTTGGACTTGTCATGCAGTTCACCTCAACGTTGACCGCCTTGAAAGCTCTCCTTGTGAGCGTTTGGTTTTCGACATTTTGCTCCGTGTCTTTTTGTCAGTACAAAAGCTGGTTGCGCTACGCGCGCAACAACACTGCGTCAATCGAAAAGGTATCGTGTTGTCATGGCCTTAGGCTGAAACACCTGGTTTAAATTGCGGGCTGCAGATTAATGTCCCGAAACAGGAAGCCTTAACGTATTCAACTGTAATTCCAAACGGTCCTACCCCATTCTCCGCGATTATTTGTTCGGTACTGAAGTAAAACTTTTGCCTTTTTTGGCTGAGCGTCCGCCAAATTCGTGTCTGCTGCCATCCACGTGTAGATAGACGCACATTTTGTTGCTGAAGCTGTAACCGATGTGTTGTTGACCAGGACGCTCTGGCATCAAATCAGTTTTCTTCTGTCTTGTTTTGTGATCATATATCTATGACGACATACGTTGATTGTTCTTTGCCATTCAGAAAAACTTTTACAATCACAAAGTTTTGCAAAACTTCTTTTTAAGCTGCCACCCTGCAAAGTTATTTTTGTTTGCAATAATGCTAGTAGCTAGATACACTGCTTGCCTACATTTTAGATAGAACTTCACTAAACGGCGCGACGATGCAAGGCTTCGAGTTACGTTGCACAGATCAGTGAGAACACGTATGCACATGAATGACTTTTGCATGGACAGTGCTGCTGGAACGTAACCCGAGAAACGCAGATCTAGCCAGAGCATGCATCAACGGCGCTTGTTGAAAAAAGTATTTGTGCGCTACGGCTCGCTCGAACCAGGCAAAAGAATTGAAGCCACTGCAAGTGTTGTCACTTCTGATGTTTTAACATCAGATCTGGTGTTTTGAGAGAAATATCTGGTGTTTTGAGAGAAATATCCGGTGTTTTGGTGCCAAATCTGATGTTGGCGAGGCTTTGTTTTTGTTTTCTCTGTTTCCTCTCATTTTGCGATGAAAAGAAGATATATTCATGCTTCTTAAGTTTTTTCAATTAATCTGTGACGCTCGTGTGTGTTTGGTTATATTTTAAACTGAAGAAGCTCCCTTCGCTGTGTTGGGATCAACATTTTACGTTAGTGATAGAAGCGTTTAGTTTATATGAAACTGTAACGTAAAAAATCTGATGTTAAAGAAGGCAACAATCTGATGGTAATGAGACTGACCCCAGTGGCAACACTGATGTGCAAGTCATTCTTCAAAAAACATGCGATTTTGCTGTTTGTGCTTGTTGGCGTTCGAAACGCCCCGGGCCTTACGCAGTCTTTGCCATCATAGCGAGGCCTGTGCGGATTATGTTTCAAGTGGTGTCACGCCACTGCTTGCCGGCCTAGTGTCAGCAACTGCTCAACGCGACTGGCCTATTATAATTAAAGGAAGCTCGCCCAAATGCGATAGCGATTGTTGTGTATGCAAATTCCTGCTACGCTGTTGAGTCAGCGCTAATGGTTTGGCGAACGACCTCGCTCGCATTACGTGAATACACTTGCCGGTTAACTAATAATGCTGCATGAATGGTTGCAGTGCGGAAGTTTTTTTCAATTGAATGATTGTGCTTTGCGGAAGTGCTGCGATTCGCGTATCTGTGTAGCGAGGCTCTCGCAAAATGTATGCCTTTGCTAGATCCTCTGGATCCTGGTCATGTCGTATGTTTAAGCGTTTTTGCAACCGGAACTCCTCCGGTGATCAAGGTTTGAACAGGAAAGCGTTTTGACTAGGCTCAGCGTGCTAAAGTATGGTCAGTGACCTTTCTGATCGATAATCGCGGTCTGGTGGGTGCTTGCTCATCTGTTCACTGCTCCGCTGCCGTCTTGTAAAACCTTTATTGGAATCGTTGCTTCATTCTTGTGTCCAACGTCTGTGCGCGTTGTTGTCCCAGGGTGCGAGCGTGTCGCACTTAATTGTTCGTTTTCGCAAGCCTGTATCAACAAAGAATGATTAAACCAAACACCAGTTTCCCATAGCGTTGCGCGCATTTTCAGATATTATTCACTATGACCACAACGATGTTGTCGCTGAAAAAACATTCGCCTCCGGATGTTTTTGGCATTAGTCGGCGACTTAAATTCTTTAAAATTCATCTTTCGTGTTGCAGGGCGAGCTCAACCCAGAAGTTCTCCTTGCCTTGAAGGAAATCGTGAAACTTCGCGAAGAACCGCATTCTTCCAACAATGTCTGAAAGTGCTACTTTCATATTGTGCGATTCCGCATATTGTACGCCCGTATTCCATATACATGCAATTGCTGCGCGTGTTCTGCTGCTTTTTTACGATATACTTTCATTGTGACGAACGGTGCTTTTAATTCCGTTTTATCATCTTTCTTGTTATTATTGCTGTCAATTTCAAATGGTACGACGAGTGTTCTTTATGCACAATAAATCTCACTCTTTTGTATCTCCTCCACTGTTATTGTTTTCGGACAAGCTTTTCGTTCGCGAGCGATTTCAACGAACAGAATGCAGACAGTTTTGCATTAATTTGTAAGAAGTCTTCGCATGAGGTAATTTTAGATCGCATTTTTATTTTTCGTGTCCCCCTCAGCTTTTAATCGAGAAAGTTTTTGTCATTTGTTCGCCTTAAATTTTCCGTTTTCGTCGAATCGAAAATGTGTTGTAAATTTCTTCGGAGCTGAAAGTGACTATATAAAACATTGTTGCTAACACAGCAAAAAAGTATTTATAGTTTACGACCAGCCGTAGGCTGCTGGTAGGGGCGTCCACTTCGACGCTGGTAGGTCTGTATTTCAACTTTAGGCCAGGTCTTACCAAGACTTTGTAAAATTGTTACTGCAGCCAAGGGCACGGTGTGTGGAAGAGCTCTGGGGACTTTCCAATGTTGATGGCAAACCTGGTCCATTGATATCAGGCTTCGTAAAATCTCCGTCCTGGCGATACAAACCCCCTCCTTCATGAAGTGCCATGAAAACAGTATTTCAAAAAAAAATTAGCTGTTATTAGTGTAGGCCTGGCTGATCAGACGCATCAGCAGGCTTTTGAAGGGTGGCGACAAAATGTTGGGAGCAAGTATCAGTCAAAGACTAAAAAGGTCACCTCCCATATTTAGCAAGGAAGCTCCGATTCCAGATACGGAGCGGCACTTTTTCTCCCGCTGGCGACAACCCAGTAGTGAACACACAACACTCCGACGTCTGACCTGGAACAGAATTTTAGTTAACTTATTTGGATAAAAAGTATTTGCAAGTAAACAGGAAAACAAAGGTTTTTCATGCACTTGCTGAACCAAGAACCACGGAAGTGTGGTGTGTGGCCCCGTCTCAGGTATCTTTACAATGTGGGAAACGTTTCTTTTCAACATCGCGCGTGCGGCATTTCACCTCGCAATGAACCAAGCGTTTTTTTCAAAGTTTTTCGTGACCTGACCGGGTGTTCAAACCTGGTTTGCCAGAACGAGAGGCTTGTGTCGTACCATTCAGTTAGACGGGAGATAGCCTATACGTACTTTTAACTTGAAAAATTATTTTCGAACGATAGTCTGAAGTTTTAAAGCGACAAGCAAACCGAAGTCTGTACCACCGCTTGGACGGATTACTGCGCGTTGACAGCAAAAGTATTTCACCTGTTTTGAGCCCTGGATCCAGGCGCGCAACCAGGTGGGGGTGGCATTTGACCCCCCGAAGTTTTAAAAAATTGCATTTTGACATTTTCAGAAACTTTCAAAGAATAAGAATGAAATTGTATATTCTAATCATTTTTAGGAAAAGTCTTATTTCAATTTTTCTTTGTCCTACTGGTTAATCTCCGTACAAGATCTATCTTGAAGCGGGCCATCTGATCGAAAGTTTCGTCAAGTGGTTGGCGTTAAAACCAAAAATACGCTGGAACTGTCAAAACTTGGGAAATAGTTTAAAATGTTGGTGTTTCTAAAGTATTTTTTATCCTTTTGTTCGTGTACCACTTTTTTAGACTCAGGGACGTAACGAGTAAGGGGCAAGGGGGGCACAATTCCCCGGGCGCCGAATCACTGCGGGAGGCGCCGAAAAGTCCAGAAAATGTCATGAGTAGTTTCTTCAATACAGTAAATTTGATTGCGAAAGAGCTCAAGTTCGAACATGGGGGCACCAAACTTGCTTCTTGCCCCGGACGCCATGTAACCTCGTTACGCCACTGCTGAGACAGGCCTCAATTTGGCCTTATGGAACTTTACACATTAGGGTGCTGTTGAACCGTGCAAACTGCTGAAACTTACATGTTGGTAGGTATTAAAAAAGTTTGTCGCCACGTCAAACCGCTTGTTCCTCTATGACCTTTTGACTATTTTTGTTAGGAGCAAAACGGATCACTACTATTAACGTAGTACATTTCTTTAAAAAACGTTGTTTAGTTGCATTTTTGGTTCGAAACCTGATAGTTTTTAATTAAATTTAGCGTGAGGATTGTTTCACAATTTAGTGTCTTCCTGGGTTGGTACNATACCACGGCTTGGGAAAAAGGGCTTAGTAAAGTGTCGTATGAGTGCTAATGAAGTGTGGAACGCACCTACCTACTACACCACTTTGGCTCCAAATAACGCTTTACCAGACCCTAACTTTTGCAGCCAGACTTGCTTCTAAAAACTTTCACACAACTCGTGGATTCCATAAAAAGCCGTTTGCCCCGAACACTCGTTATGCAGCAAAGACACAAGACACCTGATGCGTTTTGCCCGAAGTGATCCCCTCACCCTTGACATAGGCTATTCCTCAAGTTTGGGACCTTCAGTTGTGATAGAAATTCAAACACTTGCTAGAAGAATGGGCTGGAACGAATTTGCTAAGAGAAGACTAAAAGTTAGGCAGATTTGCTAGTAGCCTATACATCTGCCACACTAAAGCCATGACTGCACTAGTTGAATACGGGACCAGATGTTTGTATTAGGCTACCAATTTTTACTCTGTCATGATCATTCAGTCTGCATCTTGATTAAAAACTGAAAAGTTGTCATTTTTGTAAATGCTGCGAAGAGAACGTTACCTGTGACCGTTTGCGAAAACGTTGTACCACGTTTANATAAGCACGATGACGTCGTCGAATGAAATTTCATGAAAATTGCCCCCCTCGAAATGAAGAGTTGGTTGCCCNCTGCCTGGATCGTAAGCCTACTTGTAAACACGTCATCATGTTCATGGATTTTTGTGACTAAAATCACGAAATAACACAAGTGCAGCAGGANTATACAGATATTTTAACGAAAGCAATCAATGGACAGTTGCGTTGTGGGTTTCTTTATTAAATAACATGCAGTTCGACAAATCAGCAACTCATATGAGCATTCCGATTATGTAATTTAATTTAATTTATTTGTTTATGAGCAGACACGAAGACCATAGTATGAACACACACACTCTGCAGAACACAAGTTGATAAAAACAAACAAAACAGAACGTAGTACAAGGCATTGAAGTCGGCGGAATCACAGGGTTACAGACACTTTTTGCAACTGCATTGAAGACAGAACCATAGAAATATTTCTACGTATGTGCGTTTTCTAGCGGAACTTAAGGTTGCTGGCAGTGAAACTTAAAACCACTATTTCTAAAAAATAGATACCGTATTTGACCGATTGTAACCCTCACGTGATTTTAAACAGCACGAAATGCAAATGCTGTCTGAGACATAACGTAAGCCGCTCTTGACAGGGTAACGCACTACGCCTCTGCGATAATCTTCGATCGGAAATCCCGAGCGGCATGTGCGCAAAGCTTCGCAGCGTGGCAGCAAGCAACAATAGAGATCATGCGCCGCAATGTCTCTTACTATTGCTTGCTCGCGCTACATATATAATGGTGTTATTCTTCACGCGCATCCCGTTCGTGGTGAATCACACAATCAACGCAACACCACCGGAGAGGTTGCAACAACATCCCCTCCTTTTTACAANGAACCACACCGATCGCACGTTCNTTGTGTGAAGGCTGAACGCTGTACGACCTTCACATCCTGGTCACAGCACCATTTTGTTGCGATCGGAAATCCCGAGCGGCATGCGCGCCAAGCNTCGCACCGTGGCAGCAAGCAACAACAGAGATCATGCTCGCAATCTCTCTTACTGTTGGTTGCTCGCGCTACACATATGATGGTGTTATTCTTCACGCACATCCTGTTCGTGGTGAATCACACAATCAACGCAACACCACCGGAGAGGTTGCAACAGCCCCCAAACTTTTTGTCATATCTAGTCATTTTGTGCTTTGAAGGGCGTGATCCCAAACAAAATACTGTTGCTCGCCTAAAATTACAATTTTTGCCCTCTCCCATAATTTTGTGTGGGCTACGCCAAAGCACAAAATGACTATATGTTCTAAAAATATGGGGAGGCATGACCCCCTAGGCCCCCCTGGCTACGTCTATGCGCTGCATACGCGATTTTGGTTCGTACTGGCGTCTTCTCATGTGTAGCGGCCAGCGTATCAATCTCGTGTGGTTTGCCGAAACGCGCCGCACTTGATACATGAGGCGACAGCAGCCAAATATAAGGCTCGATACCATTTTTCACAGGCATGCACAGACAGCGTTGGAATGCCAGTCGGAGTGCAGTGCGTTGCTAAGCCGTGGCAAGACGAGCTGTGCTTGCGCGTTATGGAAGAACTGGAATCTCACTTGGCAAAAATCTAACTCTTTTTTCGTTGCATTGTGTTGTCGGTCGATGATAGTTAAAATGAAAATCGCTTGTTGNTAGCAGGACATCGAATGATCTTAACGTGTAAGNACCGTGCGTTTTTCTTTACTGTTTGACATGCCTTTTCGTTTAAAGGTAATGGGGCGTTCTGAGACGAAACAGCGAAATGAATACCACATTTCATACAAAATTGAATCTTTTTGTTTAAAACCGCAACCCAGTGTATTAGTGCATCATGCAGCAACGCACGAAATGCCAAACCATTTTGAAAAATGCCGGTACCTAAGCAATATTTATCTTATCGGATACATTAGGACCAGTGTAGGTTTTACTAAACGCAAACGTGCTTTCAGCCGAGGTTGTTTCTCTTACGACTGCCACGCCAAGATAAACTAAAAAATACGTTGGGAAGTACCCGCAATTGTGGCCTCCCTTGGCTCCAAATATTCTGGAAAATATCACTCTACCTCCGTCGATGTTCATTTGGAAAATCTCAGCCTCCAAAGGGTTTCCTGTGTAGCATAAACATCTGACCAATGTACACGTTTCGCCCCCGACTGCGCCACTGTGAACATCGGAAAGTAAAGTATTGTGTTGTGTGAAGATGCTGTTTTACTTCTTGTTTGCTGAGCTTTTTCTGTCGTTTGATCGCGCGGAATTGTTTTTGACAACTGTTCCCAGTAAGCAGTTTGTGATTGCTGTTGTTTATGTTTCAAATCATGCGTTCTTTACCAGTACGGACGCGCGATTTCATACACGTTTTGTGCAAACATTCTCTCGATAAGTTTTTCAGGTTGTTGGCAGTCATTATGTAACGCTAAAACTAGCTAAAACGTGGTTATTTTGAAGGTTAGAGATGCGTTTGATTGTCACAGCGAATGTGATTGTCTTGCGCGTTGCAACCTTTTTTGACATCTTGCGTGTTTGGCCCTCAACTCCATGATTTTGAAACAAGTAAATATATGATGCTACGGAAACGCCGCATTTATGCGCTGTTGCAATTTGCTACCGCAATGATTGATGTCGGACTCACCTTCCGTGCAAATGCAGTTTGTTGTTAGGTCTCATTATTTGTACTTGCTGCGTTTACGACTACATGTATTTTCGTGGTACCGTCGTTAGGCTCAGATCCGTTGCCAACCAAAATCTGTTTAAGGGGTTGAGAGCTTTTACTGAAGCTCCATGTACGTAACGTCGAAACTTCATTGGGCCTTGACTAGTGGCCCGAACCCAACCGATACATAGCCCCCCAAACCTCGTGGCAACGTACGAGCATGCTCTGCGCATAGTAAAGACACTTTTAAGGAATAGCAGGTAAAAATGCCCTGGCGCAAATTGTAATTATGAACGAAGTGTGGTTCATGCTCATCCTCTTGAAAAGCAGCCACATACTGTATAAGCTCACTATAGTAATGAATTATATCTTTATTTTAGCGTCCAGTGCAGTGGTTCTTAACCGGGGGAGCGTGAGCCCTTATGCGCTCTGCAACATGAAAAGTTTTATCAATTAATAAACGAACAAAAACATTTGCGTATACAACTTACTGTCACAGGGGCTTGAAACAAAGCACAATTACTTTAAGGGCGCGTGGTACAGAAAAAGTCAAGAACCGCTGGTCTAACGTGGATAAGACCCATTAAGTTACTAGTCTCCACACAAGTGAAGACTTTGAATCAATTAGCAAATTTTAAATATGAAATCGTTTCACGTAAAACTACGCATCGTCGGTCCTTAAAATCCTATTCAAATAGAAATATATCCATTAATGCTGCTTTAATTTTGAGGATTGATTAATTGATTTTCGATTGTTGTGCCCGTCCAGTTATGGACTACCGTTGTTTACCGTACTCAGTTCTCTAATCAGAATTATCGATTCGTGTCCCTGCTTGAACTGGTGACGAACGTGCTCACCAGACTCTTCAACTGCCGCAAGCTTAGTAAATCAGACGTAGCTGCGCAAGGCAGTACCACATGTTTCCGCATCTTATTGTCGGGTGTTCTGTTTCAATGGTGCAATCGTGTGAACATCGCCACAGTTTGCGTGTGCCGTTGCCATCGGGAAATGTTGAAGATCTTTATCGTGTCGGTCGTTGATGAGAACGGTTTGTGTTT
>JGI24159J19872_10011987_pt1 | contig 11338 bp, 8 predicted proteins | sample Ectturendosymbi4_FD_19872 | JGI IMG/M metagenome (IMG submission 19872) | reverse complement strand
GCAGTGACTTAAATGACAGCTACGGTCGTCGCTTCCTGTCCCTGTATTCCTGATGAAGCATTCTGTGCTTGGTCGGGATGCAGAAATAAACTGAACTGAACAAAGGATTTGTGCACTTTATCCGACTGGCATAACATATCGAAAGTTAAATTGAACCCAGCAACGACCAACACCAATTTCCAAATCCCAAGTTTCTCGCACAGTTCTCACATTCAACAACTTTGACTTCAGTAAAGTTGATTCGTACAAGCACTTAGGTCTTATATTTCATTGGCCTAAACATATACTCTCCATTCAACAAAAGTCTACACGAAGGCTTTTAACGGCACAAAAGCAACTTGTACATCTTGTTCTCGAAAGGTTCTTCTCAACACTCAACACCTCTTGCATCCTCCAAATTTTTACTACGACGGCATAATATTCGCTAACTGCTCTACTTCGGATAGCTTGCTTCTGGACCGCACATACTCAAAAGCTGCAGCACAAATTCTTGGATGTTTACTCGCATCCCCCAACACTGAAATCCTCTCTGATCTTAGATCCACACGAGGACTTCATATGTTCTTGTCTTCCCACAAAACCATATTTACTTCACCTGCTCTTCACCCTTTTACACAACCGATGTTCAGAGAAACATCTCACTACTCTTTACACCGTAACACTTACTTTTAGCATCCACCTTCGAAACGTTCGCTGGCGCACAATTTATTCTTTTGCAAAACTCCTACTGTGGAATTCCCTGCTGCTAGAGTACATCAAATCATTTCGCAGGTATTTATGAATTTTGCTGTTTATGCATTTGTTGTTTAATCGTTTTTCTTCTGTCCCTGTTTTCTCACATGTATGCTTTTCACCTGCTTCAATTTGCGCCAATTAACATGGCACGAGCCAACATCCATGTTTCGCCTGCCGCCAATTGTCATGAAAAAAATTTTCCGCATTTCAAGCAAGTCGGTGAACACGAAGCAAGCCAGAGACTCGGCCTTTACACTTGAGACACGTTCTGCTACAAACGCATACGAGGTGCAGGGTGGGCTGTGTTCGTTGCCATGAGATAAAACACGGCAGGGAGAGTCTACAAGCTTTGAAAACATGAGGTACAAACCTGATGCGATGCAAATTTATCACAATAAAAGGAATGGAATAAGAAATAAAGTACCATCGGGGGAGTCCCCTTCACCGATTCAGCTTCAACATCTTCTATAAAGGAAGCTCTTTCAATGCAGTTGGTGAAGGACTAAGAAATAAAAATTTTATTTATTCACATCGCAACATAACTGATGCAACCAGGCACCATCGCACGATCCATACACTTCAGGTTTTGAGGCAAAGTCAAGAGCCAATTAAAAAGAACGGAAATTGGACGTCTAGCGCCATCAGGAGTCACCACCGAATCGCTCAAGAACGAAACAAACAAGTTACCAAAACTTTGCCTTAAAACCTGAAGTGTATGGATCGTGCGGTGGCTAACACTTACAGGATAAATTCGTTGGAGACTGCTGACGACTTAAAAATTTCTTCCAAGAAACGGAATGCGCGCACATAATGGGATGAGGATGCCGGAGGCAGAGAAACGCGTTAATCGGAGCGAACTTCGGGCGTTAATCGCGGACGCCGCGCAGAAAAAAACAAACGCGTAGAAGTGAAGCAGCTGCGCGGGGCGCGTCCGCAAATCTGGAATGCATCACGAGCCGAAAATAAGCACAGTCAACAATCACAGATGGACCTACCACGAAGAGGTTCGTCAAGAGGCCGGATATGCTCTCTTGAACAGCCACTCGAGCAAAAACCTCCTCCTCGCCAGGGAGGGAATGCAGCAGGTCACGTGAGACAACAACCAGCTCTTGCACCAAAGTGTTGAACTGAGTAGGCTGGAAGGAAAAGGTTTACCCGGTTCATTATCACCAAGACAGAAATTGAAACGAAGCAACTGCTCAGAAGGCAGCATTGCAGTTCTGGGAAAGAGCCAAGCAATGCGGCGCGTCAACATCAAGCAAAATCCATGCTGCATGAAAAGAACTCACCAACTGAGTGACGCCTTTATTGTTTACTTCCCAGTCTTCCTTCGCTTTCAGTCCTCTCACACCTTTGCAACGTTATAATAAATTTAGAAAATGGCAGACGACTGCCAGAAGAGAGCCCGCTGAGCAGAGATGATCACCAGGTGCTCAGAAGTGGAGAGACACAAAGTCACACCGGTAAATTTATATTTTGAAGTAAGATAATAAAATACGTTATAATTTTCTATTGAGAAAAAAAATGAAAACTTCCCATTTGACAAGCGTGTAAACGTTGTACGCTGGATTCCCAATGTCGACATTCACTCATATGCTCCACACAGGGCTGATCAGGCACTTTCAACAGATGGGCCTGGTCGACAATGGTGCTGTCCTGTTAACTACACGTTTATGGACAACAACCAGCTATGTTAAGCGTGTTTGTTAGCAGAGGTTCCAGCACTTGACTAAATGCCACGAAGAAGTTATCGGACGCTAAATTATGGGCTGTCAGACACATAATTTGCTCCATGTGTGGTGCAATGCTTGGAGTTAGTTTCCAGGTTGGATAAAATATCGGTGTTCCTTTCTGCTGCTTTTCCAATGTCCAAACTACATCTTGTTCAAACACCGGTGCGAACGACACCAACACGGTCCAATTAATGTGGCATTTCAACTGCACAAGTGGCGCGAGACACTACGCCTGTTTTTACGTTACCGTTAAGCGAGCTCGAAAACATTCCAGCACAATAGTTTTGCTTTCACTCGGCCTGGAAAGTAAGCTGGCCTGAAGCACGATAGGTTAACAAAAATACGAGCTTGGCCTACAAGTTGTTGGTTTGCATGCAAGGTTACCGCTGAGAACCGAAACGAATTGAAAACCGTTGTTCGTTTTTAGGTACACGAGATAGTCGTGTTAAGCGCGTGATTCTGACATGCGTGCTGACAGTTGCCCTCTCTGGCTGGAATGACCTGCTGTAGGTCGCAGTGGCCGTCGAAGGGTTGCCATGGCGGACAGCTGCACATCCTCTGTCGAGAGTCAGTTCAACGACGGGCGTAAATATTTACGTATAGCAACAGAAAGCGCTTCAGGACTCGACGCATTATTCACAGCACTATTCCTATAGCCTGAGCTGGTGATTACGGTGAAAGATTCTTTGGCGATATCATAAGAATGAAACAAGTTTGGCGGTCATGGGTCGGTGTGAAAGCGGGGTGTCACGGAAATCAGCGTGAGAACAGGTCTCGCTATTAATGATAGGCTGTTAAGATTCAAGGCTGGATTTAAAAACCACGCGGAGCTTTGGCAATTGATTAGTGGAATTTGAGTAAACACTGGTGTTTCCGTGTACTGCATTACGAAAAAGTGCTGTACCATTTTAGCAGCTGGCGATTTTTGTTTGACCAATAAAAACCAGGACACTTTTCTGATCAGCAACGTGCGACTTGTTGTGGTGCGCATTTGGAAAATTTTATAGAAGAGGTTGGTTTTTCAGTCGATTTTACATTGCCAGAGACAAGCTTCGCATTTACGAGTTGACTCCTTCAGACAACTGGCCTCGCCACATGATGGCATCAAAGATGTCTAAGCGAGCGCATGAACTAAAAGTAGACAATTCAGCTCATTAGTGATCGGCAATCCTTACATCAGGGGTCACCAACCTTTATGTAACTGAGAGCTACTTCTTGTGTACCGATTAACGCTAAGGGCTACTAGTTTGATAAACACTTCTAAAATGAAAATTTTGCTCAATTTACCTTTATGTTATCATTAATGATGTTTGCCTATGACGATACTCGTCATTTTAATGCTATTTTCAAAACAGGCCCGCGGGCGACCAACGTGGTCCTTGCGGGCGACATGGTGTCCGCGGGCACCGTGTTGGTGACCCTTGCCTTACACTACAGCAGGAAAATGTGCTTTACAAGGTGTTTCCGATTGTACACTGCAACAGATTAATGTCGCTGAGCATGGTAATACCCGGATGCAGCGGTAAGGTTAGGAAAACGTGGATTTAAAACAGCGAACGAGATTTGATGAACAACAAAAAAGCAAAAAATACACTCAGACAAAACAACATTACGCAATATCATCGAAACATCAGGTTTCTTCCGACAAAAGCACATCTCGATAACTCTGCGTGACGGAGAAAACCCAACAGAGCAACTCCCCTAAAATTTTTCTGACTCATGGAGCATAAAACTTAAGGGGAGTTTTACCACCAGGCTACGTAAGTGTGGAAGACGCTTTCTCATTTAAACCGCACCGGATTACATCACAAACGAAGCCGGATACCTCACCTAAGTATATATTTAAACAAACATAAAACACTCGGGATTTTCTCTCGGCACGTGACGTACGAGCCCCGACCTCCAACGCACGTACTGCTGCTCGCACAAGCTTGTTACGTTTGTTTCGATCGATGGGTATGATAAGAATTTAGAAGAGGCACCTTCGGTGGCTTCCTGTAGGAACGTGCTCAGAGTGAGGGCTCTCAAGTCGTGGATGACGTCCTTGAGCGTCTGCAGAGTTCCGTGCGGCAATCCAAGCAGAGACAAATCACTCAAAACCTGCCTGTGAAATACACGTCGTACCGCGTTTTATATTAGTAAGCAAAGAAATACTGGTACTGACAACACTAGAAGGGACAGAGCGGACGAAGTTTAACCGGCAGAGAAGCGCTTACATCTGGCGATACGCAGTGAAGATAATCAACATGCGTTTATTTCTGCGCAATCCTCATTTGGTCGTATATTTGACCTACTACCTGCTGTTTGATCAGCGACCACTAAGCAGCTGCTACAACGATTTGCTCAAATAAATGGACCTTTTCTGCATCAGTAAAAAAACAATTAATGCATTACTTAGGAACAGAGTTCCCACACATTTTTAAAAATCATTTTCAAATTCAATACCATTACATAACACTGCGTAAGCGCTTTGCCTTCAGTAAACTTCTGCTCAGATACTTAAGATATCGTTTCCATTTAGAATTTCTACACTCTATTAATACCAAATATACATTTTGTCCAAATTCAATACTTTTTCAAGGTCTTGAAAACCAATTTTGAAACTCAATACTTTTTCAATACTTTCAATACCCCGTGGGATACCTGTAGGAACTGGCGAAACTAAAAAAAATCGCAACGAGAAAAAGAACATCACATCATTGGCCCACTACTTGAAAAAATATATTCACAACCAGGCTTATGTCATAGGAAAATGCAATAATTTTGTCGTAGAAAAAATACACCTCACGAAAAGTTATTCACACCAATTTGAAATGATGACAGATGCGCACCTTACAGATCTGACTGCATCGGCGAGCAACGTAGCAGGCAGCGGGTAATTGGCAGGCCACACGCCGTAAGACTGTCTTTCGCTGACTCGTTCCTGATCCGTGTCGTCAACGTGCAAGGTTGAAGGGAGCAGCGTGGCGCGAAGAAGATTGACCAGCAACATTACTGTGTCTCGCAGCAAACTCTGTGCAGAAGAATAAAATGACAAGTTAATAACACCGGGGGAAAAACTACAGCTGGCAGGACTTCTTACATTTTCCTTTTGTGTTAATGAGTTGCTAACAAACAAGCAAAACGTAAACAAACAAGCAAAACATAAAACAAACGGGTGGTCACGATCGACACAAATGTTCGAACACGCCTTCATGTAAGTATTATTTGCAGCATCTTTCATTGGAATAATACCGGCTACCCGATGACAGTCGCTGACTTTTGCATTTACGTGAAATACAAACGTCCCAAACGTGACAATGAACAATATATATGAATTGCAAGCGCCAGTAAGCGGAAATGTCGGTTTCTTCATTTCCTTTCGAGGCACGCAGAAGCAAAACAATGCCCCCTTTCATTTACGCCGTTCATAGCTAAGGCGATTCACCAGCCCAATTCTTAGACAGACAGCCATACAAATTAAGTTTGTGATGAATTAATTCGATTTTAACATGCCTGGTCGTTAAACGATGGAAGCACAAATCATTCTGATGCAACTTAATTACTGTAATTAACGCAGTGAATACAAGCTCGAGACAACAGCAATGCCGCCCAAGTACCCCGGCACAGCATACGGGTAAGACGTTCAGCGAATATGCAGCGTGTAGGTGCTTTCATTCAAAACTTCGTATGATGCTTTCGAGTGAACTCGAAAAGCATTCAAGATTTCCTGTGAAGAACTTCTTGGGCGCACACATAAGCGCTTTATAAGCCCTCTATGCTACTGTAGATGAATTCATCGTTCCAACGATCTAACTTCGTGCATCCACAGCCCAAAAATAGTAAATCATTGTCGAGGAAACCCGTCATAAGCGATCGTTCGATCGTAAATTCAAGGTGGCGGCTGGGCAAGTAACAAACCGTCAATTTATCCAGTGAGCGTGCACATTCAACCAGCCGTGGGCCCGCTCCCCAGAACCGGAGCCTGAACCAGTGTCGGGCTGGCAAAGATTAGCAGTAAAAGCACAGCACGAATCACGGTAAAATTTTCTCTTGAACAAACCATTCTGATGAATAAACACGTTGTTCGCAAACATCCAGTTTGTAACGAAGCACTTGGGACGCTCGTCGAGCGACGAAGTTTATTCAATTCAACACATTACCTCACCGAAGTTACTTAAAATGAAAATAAGCACATTCGCGCATTATCAAGTACCTTGAGAAAAACGCAAAGGACAAATCCCACGCGAAATGAAAGCAAGAGTCGCCACTCGACGTGCAGAACTGACCTTCATTTGCTTTGTGTGCTTTGCCGCAGTTTCTTTAAGCTTTTCGACATCGGCAGTTTTTTCTCCGGTCTCGCTCAGAATGACGCCGGTTGAATACTGTTGCCACAGATGCCAGTGCTCGGGTATCTGGCCGACCGCGATCTCAGCCAGCTCCTGTTGCAAACAAATCAATGAATTGAAAGTCTCGCCTAGACAAACACCAAGAATGCGTTTGCAAAAGATGACATCTGTAAAAGACGATATCGCTATATTTCGTGCGGAAACACCACTATATGATCTTATGCACCAGAATGCGTAAGTCTTGTTTTCACTGCAACAGACCAGTGGTCAGACGGTAACACTGTAGATTTACAAAGAAAATAAATTGCTTTCGAACTTCGATCAAAAATTGAAAAGCTTAAAGTGTGATCAAGAAGACCGCGAAATCGTAGTAACAGTCCATATAAAAGAAACCGCAAAGTATTGAATAAATCAAAGCAACGTCCAACAGCAGCCATCTCTGGAGGTATCGCAATTTCAGAAACCAACTGGAACAACCTAACAGCACAGTAACTCTTTGTTCCGATTTACTCACGCCGAGCACACTAAGTCGATTCGAACAGTATCTAACCTGCAAGTACTTTTCTCGCGCAGCAACGTTCCCAGCCTCATCGTCGCGCTCCGAGCATTTCGACGCTGCGCAGCAAAACAATATATTTGAACGGTACAACTTGTTCCAAGTGTTACTGACGCATCAGAGTGACTTTTCTCCTTTAGCGGTATTCTCGCAATCAAGAAATTTCAAGGCGAATTTAATGAATTTTCAAAGCATGCGGCCAAAAACGGTTGCCTTCATGCAAACCTTCACTTCTTACAGGAGGAAACACCCGATCAAAAAAAACAAACCCACCGTGAACGACCGGCGACTGAAGTTCAGACACTAAGCCAGGGGAGTAGGGACGCTGCGGCCCGCATGAAGATTATATGACCCGCATCAGAATTTTCGTTACCAAGGTTAGTATACAATATCGCGTCCAAACGAAGCTCCATGACAAGCAGACACGTGTACAGTAAGCAAAGCGAAATATCTCTCGCTGCTTGACATAGTTTCCTCTTCTTATTTTCGTTAGGACGATAAAGATAATTAAGTTTTGCGGCTTATTAATATCCCAACAGGGAAATTCCCCAATACATGCGGCCCGTGATAATAAATTGGTTCCCTATTTCTGCACTACACACTTGACATTGGTTCGAAAGGTCCAAACAAACGTTTACCATGCTCTAAAAATTTGTCTTTGCATTTCAGCATGCACTCCTGTATCCAGTCGTGCTGGTGTTCGAGACATTGCCATGCAGGATCGCCAGCGTCGCCGAGACCGATGAGGTATCGTATCAGCTTCTTCTGTCGGGAGAGGGGCGACGGAAGCTCTTGCAACTCGTTCTGCAGCTGGACCCGAAAATCCGCAATCCGCTTCTCGACTTCTTCGTAAACTGATCACGACGATAAGCAGTGACATTCACACGACAAGACATTCCAACGCTCGCCCGGTCTTGTTGACATGAACAACGAGCCGCCTCGCTGTTCGTCACACGCACCCCAACAGCTACACGCACACTCCTTCCCATTTACAAATCCAGGCTTCGGAGAAAATCTTCTAATTACTGATCGTATCGCGCAAAACAACAATGGCCCGGATTTTCCCTGGTTCGAGAAATACCACTTCACTGTCAAACGATGCAGTACTCCAAAAATGCTAACCACAAACCACAAGTTACGCCGTTTCGTGACGCAAACCAAATCTCTGGAAGCAACGGTTGGCCGCGCTTTGTCTCCGGTTGAACCAGGCCTTGGTTGACCTGCGCGACAACGTTGCTTTTTATCTTGCTCAGGAGCGACATACAACGGTGGAGACGAGGGAGACAACGCCACCACCAATGTCGCGGCGCGATTTTAACGTATTTTTTGACAAAAGGCCCGGATTTCGAAATTTTCAAACACAAGAGTCAATCGACTGTCGTGCGACATAAATTGAACATTGCAGGGTTACCTTTTTTGAAGACGTTGACGTCGGTGTCAGAAAAGAGAGACTTCGCTTTCTCGTAGTCGTTTATCACCACGCCGTAATCGCCCTTCTGAATGTTGCGTTCTATGCTCAGCGGGAGATGAAAAAGAAACTGTGAATGCATAAACATTGAAACGAAACGCTTATATCGAAACCTAAAATTACACTAACATAAGGCAAAAACAATCCGACCACAGTCCATTTCGAAAAATTGCCGCAATGAAAAACATTTTTCGCTTCGTGCAGAGAAACAAAGCTATCAAGTTGGGAATAAAAGATACCACTAGTATCCAAAACACCTGCTACCGGTTTCACGCAGTCTTAACGAGACCCCTTCTAAATTTCCAGTTAACATACACACCCATTTTCTAAACCCCAGTACTATCGTGTGCCCGTAGCTGTATAGAAAACGGAGACAACGCGAAAATGAACCATACCTTGAACCTTTGCAGTACGTTTAGTGTGTTGCGAATTGAATCAGCTCGGTCTTTGCACTCAAGGACGGTTTTGAATAACTCATCCGCTCTTTGACTTGCATCTGAAACAGACGCGGATTCTGACACAGACGAACTGGTTCACATCTCAACAAAAACAAAAATTATAGACGATCGGAAAAGTCTTTGTGGGAGAGGAGGTTATTTACAAAATACGCATCTCGTGTGCGTGGTCGCCCGCGATGTGGATAATACGGCATTCGTCTTTTCTGGGGAAGCTCAAGGCCAGGGAGTGCCAGAACACGTGGGCATTGCCCCTGACCTTTCACAGAGAGTGCAAAAAAATACAGAGAATGCAGAAGTGTCCATTTTTAAACAAGACCATTAACAATTCTATGCTGGTTTCCATCAAGCCTCAGTGTGTCACGCAATTCAACAAATCACACCGGCTTAACAATTAACATTTAACTCATAATTGTATATGCATGCAGTAACACCAGTCATTGCCAATATGTATAAAGTGGTTTACAGTTACTGCATGTCAGTGTTCATGGTTACGAAAAAATGATCCAGACTTCCTTAGCCTTCTCTTCATGATGTCCATGCACCGACACAAAGAAAAACATTTGTCGAAATCCGCCACTTTCTACGTTTGGCCTTCATTTCAAGTTGCACTGCCACGACTTACGACGTTAAATCTTACGGGACGTCGGCACCCGCTACTGGTGGTAGTAAACTACAGAAATTAACAGTGTTCTATTCCAGAGGTAACATGTTTGACAGAAAAAAGTATGATGGTTTACTGTTAATTAGATTTTGGCGTTTCTAGCTTCATGAGCCATGAAACGCTACACCGGTATTTATTGGATGCCACTGTCGCAATCACTGACTGGTGTGGTGGGCACAGAGAACGCTGAATCATTCAGATGACATGCCAAAAAACCCCACAGCACTAAAATTGTCCAGATGTTTATATTTGGGTGAGTGTTTTTTTGCGGATATCTACGTTGTTAACGGAATCAAAAACCACGTTTTTGACAGTGACCCTGTGGTCGAATTTAGTGTTCACATTACTATACTACCCAGTGCCCACTGCTTAAAGTTGTTATACACATGCACTGATGCATTACATACGTACTTTTTCTCGGCAATGCCATAGAATGGACAATGTTGGTGTCTGACAACTTCCAGCAGTTTGAGAAATAAAGGCCTGAGGGTTAATTGAACTGTATCATCTATAAAAACGAAGATCAAGTGCAAACAGGCAATGCAATTGTTCATTAATGTGATTAAGCAAAAAATGGAAGTGATTTTTGGTGACGCCCTCAATTTTTCTCATGCCCTCTGCTCGTGCATTGTTCCGGCGCCCCAGCTCGAAGCAATCGCCTGAGTAACAATGTATCTTTCCTGCCAAAAAATGCAACTTGCAAAAAATTCAACGGAATACAACTTCGATCACTCCGTGCGTGACCCATAACCTCCCCTCAGAGCCGGATTAAGGCAGCGCAGGACCTGGCCCAAGTTAATAACACACTTTAACAAGTGAACAAACGTTAAATCAAATTTTGCGGGCATATATGTGAGCACCATTAGGCATATTGAATTCCGAAAACCCTTGTCCTAAATAGCAAATGGTGGACACTATGGTAGGAAATATCTTTTTTACCAAAGACGCTACATATATTTTTTAGCAAAGACGTATACGAGTATACGTACCTTTTTACCAATAAGGAATACATTACTGTATAACTCACAATCACAGTACAGAGACAATAATTAATGCTTCCAGACTCATCAAAATATTTTATCACTGCTATATCTACAGACAGTGTAGTCTCAGTATGTATCGAAGTCGACTGTCAAAGGCAGCAAACCCACTGCTTAAGATTGCATTATCAAGATTTTGCCATAGCGAATTTGTTTATGATAATGTCAGTGTTTATTGCACATAGAAGTTCATGATCTATGCTCTTTAGAATCAGATCGTTCAGCTTGTTTAGTCTAATGGTGCTTCTTTGTTCATTCTACCATCTTAAGTTTAGAAAATGACCGTTCTCCACGGCAGTTGGTTAATATGAGCGATAAATAAGTGTGCAAATTATTTCCCAAATTTGTATAAGATATCG
>JGI24159J19872_10011986_pt1 | contig 11338 bp, 8 predicted proteins | sample Ectturendosymbi4_FD_19872 | JGI IMG/M metagenome (IMG submission 19872) | reverse complement strand
ATAAAAATGTATAGTTTTTTGAAGGCTTTTTTAGTGTTGATGAAACTTTTGCAAAATTTTTTAATTAAACCTAGATTTTTAGAATAAAAAGCTAATGCTTTTTGAGAATATTATCAATTGATACATGCATGATTATTTGAAAATAAATAATATATAAATGTATTTTCCCTTATATGGCTAACCTTAAATGTACCGTTTCAGATAGGCAAACATATCTTTAGGGATATGTGCACCCCTTCAGATAGGCAAGCGTACCTCTAGGATGTATGTACCCCAAGTCTGAACCTCTCTTCTAAACTAACATAAGCCGCATCAATGTTCTGAAACTCCTGACATAAGCCACAACAATGTTTTACAGCTCTTGCACTATAAATTGGTGCATTTGGAAAGCTATCACAGCACTACTTTATAATAATCGTGATGGCGCCATTCATGCGTATGCCCTTTATGCTTGTGTTTAACCAAAGTAAATGTATTAGCGCCATCAAGCGTATACTTTTCTACTACTTCCGCGTATACATCTTCGGGTTCATACATGTTTTTGCGTGTTCCTTACCATTGCGAGGTATGCTTAAACCTCGCGCGTTGCGTGTGGGAGTGAAGAAGTTACACACATTAAACCTGATCTCTTCGACAAAAACATACCTAACGCAATGATGGGAAAGAAAAACGAGAACTACAAAGATATTTAGTTTTGGAAACGAATAGCGCTGTCTTTGCGCCGAAGATTGAACCGCCCACTTCACCTGGACAAAGTTTTTCTCAGAAACAACACAATGAAAACCCTTTCAGCGGCATTCAAAGGGAAGTCGAGATACTGTCGGAGCGCTTCAAACAGAGATTAGGACAATAGGTGTCATTTTATTTTTGACTGATTTGGAGAGCTTCTCCGGAAGAGGGGTGCTAGATTGTTTCGCATAAAGCTGAGCACGTGAGGACTGACCAAAGTGATGCACATCAAGAGGTCCGATAACGGCAAATCGCTTTGTTTTAGCTATCTTGTCAGATCTTGGCGTAGCCGTGAAATACAGGCACTTATCATTGGACAATTGCTTACGCTAAAATGTTGATGGTTAAAGTGATAGTTTCCACTTTAATTCACCAGTTACAGACACAAAATACCACCATGGGGCTGATGTTTCCACGAAACTACCTTTGTTAGTATTTTGTGGCAAGCACCGAGCTTCAAAGGCATAATTGAACTTGTGCAAACACGCAAGTGCCAGGTAATGTTGAATTCCTGCCGTGTCATACTCGTCCAAGAGATCGGACAAACGCAAGACCTACGCCAGTGCTTACGACCATAAACTCTTTTCGTCGACTTACGTGAGCACAGAACGAACAGCACATTTGCATAGAAACAGAGGTGCCGTGACGTTTTGCTGCAGTGAAAAACAACTGACAAGATAAACGCAAGACTGCTGAAATATAGGAGAAAAACCTAAAATTAGTAACGCTTTTGCGAACGATTTAATTCGGCAACAAGTTGTAAAGTATGCGGCTGTGTTTGTAAACTGAAACGTTACAAATTTTACGAGACGACCACCCACAGCATGGTTGTCTGTATGTCGGAGATAAAGTAATCTAAGCTAGTTGAGCTGCAGTGTATCGTGACAAACAAGCCAATACTCCTTGTGAAAATAGTAGCGTTTTGCAACTTTATTCACAAAAGGCATCCAGTATTGAAACCGTGCAGTACAAGTGACCAAAGTCAACGTGTTCTGAAAAGTTTTTTTCGAACAATGACAGTGATTTGTTTCGACAAAAGGTGGATTCTCGTTTACAGAAAAGGATCTGCCAGGAATGAATGCAAATAGCATGTTGTTAGGTAATCTACGACGACGTTTCTACGCTGAAGACCGACGATAATGTTTTTAAAAGTTCTTGTCGAATAACGTATGACATTTGCATTGCGAACGACAAAGATTACCGCTTTTTCCAAGATTTGACCACATTGATGGGTTTTGAATTAAAATGCTCATTTGTGTCTGCTAAATAGTACTTTGGCCGTTATACGGAGTAAAGGTAGTGAAGAATGCAAGCAAACAAGTGAAATGGAGCTGTGTGAAAAGTTACATGGAGCTTTCGACGTTTCATACACAAACCAATCGGTAGTTTGATCTCCAAAGTACGCCAGATGAGTTCTGTATCAAACGACCTAAAACAATTTTCTGCTCTCCGTAGCGTTCATATAATCGACCGCTACGCAGTTACATCAATCAGACAGAGCGTTGTTCGAGTGCTTGATGACAAAGCCGCAGCAGTTTACGTGCGAAATGTAAACTCGTGAAAATCAAGCTCTTCTCTGCGCTTTATATGAAAGCAATTGTCTGGTTTGCTTCAAAGCCTCAGGATGTTGTCAACAGGGCAATTGGTGGAGCTCAAGCGTTATTTACTACTCTATCTCATATTTTCATCGACGAACTCACACCGCTTTTTTGTCATTCTAATGACTTGTTAGTGCTTTTGGCAGGTGAATCCATCGACACATACGGGGATAGAGCCAGGGTGCATGTTTGCAAAGATCATAACAAGGCATCTTAATGAACTTGTTTGCTTTTTTGTGATCGTTGGTAATGTTAATATTACTACAAAATTTCTAACTTCGATTTACAACACTAAAATCGCCGCTTTCAATCGAAATTTATTGAACAGGCTCACATTGTTTCTTTCGTTTCTAAGTTCATGTCTTCCAGATTCGAATCCAAGTGCTGCAACCCGGTTATCCACAACTTGGCCGAATTCGGATTCATTGCCACGAGGTTGAGGGGGTAAGCGCGATCGTCAAATACCTGAAAACGCACAAACAACTCGCGTCTCCTGTTAAGCTGCATGCAGACCTTGGAAAGCGACGGCCAGACACAAACACTTCCAAGAACTGGCGGAGATAAGAATCTTTACTGCTAAAGTAAAAGAAAACGGAAAATATTTTCACAAAGACAAAACGCAAATTTTGGACGGGACAATTTCCTTACCGTCTTAAACGGCGATAACTGATAAACATCGACTTTCAAGTTTGAAATCTGACAAACTCGTTTTCCTGGTAAGCGCGTTTGTTAGTACATGCTCCCGTACTTATCGGGAAGTTTATTTATTTACATACATATAATACGATCGCGCAGTCTTTATTCCGCCATTCCAATCAAGGTAAAAATTTTGTGAGCGACGAAGCTCTGCTTGAAAATAATACTATGTACAGACACCTGTTTTTTATGATACCAAGATTCTCATCAACTGAATTTGGCGTACATGTCATGGCGAAAACAGATGAAGATCTTAATAGGATATAAATGAAAGGGAAGTTGTCATCTTTTCTAGTGACTTTTGCGNAATTGTTTTCTCAGAAAACTTGTTGAAAAGAACCAATCTGCACNTTTCGCAGCATTTCAGGAGTCGCTAAGTGAAAACAAGGCAGAAAGAATGAAGATGTAATTGCTAAATGGAAAAAGGGGCATTTTTCACAAATTCATACATCATTTTCACAACGTCATATAGTGGCGTTTCTGATCTCAGCGAAGTCCATTTCGTAATGGCTGAAAAAAAAAACAGTTGAAACGTTATCAGCAAGAATAGGTCCCGAGTCTCTATTCCNGGTACCCTAAATATTCGTCAAGAAGCAATTAACAATATGAATCTCCTTTCGGATTCTCCTAAATTTCCTTGACCCAAAACTCGTATGTTCGATATCAAAATCCTCAAACGTAGTTTCGAAACAACTTTATTTGACGCTAATCGCTGATTTCTCATCTATAAAATGCAAACAACCTATCAATGGAGCCCAAGCCAACCTTTTTGAATAAATGGTGCCAACCAAGTTTGCTGAAAACGACTTTGGATACTTTTCAACTATAACCTAAAACTTTTATTAAAATCCGTGTAAATAATAAGCATATGCTTCGGAAACACAGTACCGTACTTGTTTTTGACGTGAAAACCACTGGCGCCACCACGGGGACGGGAGCTCATTGCGTACAACCTTTGATCCNTATCCACTTTTAGCAGAATAAGTAAAAAATGTATGTGCAAATCAACGTTTNTCGAAATGAGTAGCAATAAACTTCATGTGAAGTTAAAATAATTGCTAAATTTGGTTTCACTGTCGAAACCTACAAAAATTATTGCCATAAAACTCAATGTAGTATCTACAGATCAGAAAATATCCAGTCAGTAGTAAAAGGTACTCATTTTCCTGTAGTTTGTCGAATAAGCTTCTTTTCATCGTGTTCTTGCCAATGTAAGGCATTTGTGATTATTATACCCCGCCAAAATCTTCAATCGAATATTATTATGTGATTCATGCGTGTGCCCTTTATGCTTGTGTTTCATCAAAGTATTTGTATTAGCGCCATCAAGCGTATACTTTTCTACTACCGCCATGTATATGCCCTCCTGTTCTCTTATGTACTTGTGTGTATCTCGTTAATGCGACGCATGCTTAGTTGCGTGTCGGAGTGAAGACGTTATGCAATACATCAAGATACCAGGATAAATACGCAGTAAAATAGTATGTTTTTGAATATGAAAGCTAACTCTAACAGGAGAAAATCTACTTTTAGTCCCACATCAACTTGTCATATGCTTTTTACGAACTTTCATATACAGTAGTGTTGTTTGAATTTCAGCCCATGAATTCGTATTTAATATTGGTAAGCAGTCGGTCAAAATTCGGTAACTAGCACCAGGCCGATCCTGGTGATCAGCAATGTGAAAGAGGTTTCATACAGAGACGAGAAAAAACAACCAAATTTTTAACAAGTAACTAGTCTCCACAAGGCCGGAAGTCTAATCAATCAGCATTTTATAAAATCGGAAATCGATTTCACGTAACACTACGCATCCTTAGTCCTGAAATCTGCAAGCAATGTTTGCGGATGAAAAGTTGAAAGGCTAAAGCAAGACCCGAGAAAAGAAGGAAACTTAAGACTATAATGAACTGTAAGCAACAATTACAGGCTCTAGCTTTACAGCCGGCTGTTTGAGGAATCTCCTGCCTGGTTCTGCTCCCATCTCCTTACAATGATTCAAGCTTGTACTTACCATTCAGCAATTTTTGTAAAGCCACAGCAGTGACCCACACCAAGCGAATCGATCATTCGCTTGGTGTGGGTCACTGTATAATGAACTGTGTATCAGGTTTAAATAAAGCAAGGATGCTCATCGTTGAAAACTAATTTTAATATTTTTCTATCGCGTGTCAGTAGAACAAGTTTCTTTAAGCTCTGCAGTGTCCAATCAGTATTGTGGCAACGGGATAAGTTGCAAAGAGTAAATCTTGATTTCTTTTCCGTCCACAAGTTTATACGCAGTGGACGTGAAGTTTTTTTGTTCAGAGACAAGCGAGCACCAACGGCGTGCCTTCTACCGAGATAACGCTGCTTGGAGAACGAGCTTTAAACTGCTTTGAAACTCACCAAGCTCAAGCACTGCTCAGGGTCCGGCTGGTGTCGCTCTAGTTTTTCCCAGATCGGACTTTGGTCACTCGGACGAACTTCCGTTATTTTCTTTATGTCCACTGAAAGAAAAACAAGCAAAATCAAAATCATCAAGTGAAATGCAGTATGATAATTGAATCACGTAACTTTTCTGCGTCACCCTGGTTGTACCGCTTTCATGTACTGTATCATCAAATTGCAAGTAAAGTCTTTCACAAACTTGGACAGAAACCTAATATAAGCTTTTCAAGCTGGGAAAAGTATCGGCATCATGTTCTTCCAATTTTTTGTAAACGTTTGTATTCTTTCACAATGTGAAGAGCAAAAATCTCACAATAATTTTCCTGAAAACATTTTGTTCGTGCACCGAAAACGTTGAAACAAAAAGAAACCGTCAAAAACATCACGGTTCTTCAAGGTTCGACGTCGCTTAAAATACACATAAACAAAGAAACATATCTGGTGCAGCGTGATAGTACAAAATGATGAATTAAAGTGGTAATACTAAAAAGCTTACTGCCTGTCCAGAATTATTTAGCCATATTTTAAAGCTTTTTGAATAACCGAAGAATAAAAATATCCAAAAACCAATTCAAACAGACATGTTTCTGCGTTTGTGTATGACTGTAACTAAATCGCTTTCAGTTTTGGTATGCCATTTACAGTAAGTGGAATGGACTTTCACTTCTGTGGCTTCACATTTTCTCAGTTGTCAGCAGGGCGAGAGGAAGTAGCTTTTGATTTTGCCTTGATGAATTACTTCGTATCTCAATGTTTTTTAGAATGGTAACGCAAACGAAACATAAGTGTGAGCGCAGCACACTCTTTTTGCTGAGGATTAAAAGATTCTAGTGGCATGTGTTGGAACCCTTTTTATTGTCCAACATAAAAAATTGGAAGATTTAAGAATACCTCAAATGTTCGACGAAAAGTTAAGACAAAGGCGAAAGCCAAAATGGTCAAAAAGCGTCTCAGAAGTAACACTGAAAGACAATGAAGCATTTAATGTATTGGAGTGGCGGACAAATCAAACGTCATCTAAAAAGACATTACTATCAGACTGGACCTTTGATAAAAAGAAAACAAAATCTCATGTTTAATGACATTGACAATTAACCAAATCATATTTACAAACACTAAGGAGGATGCATCAAAGTTTTAATATTCATCAAAGTCGCTAAACTTGTATGGCAGCAATGTCATGACATTATTACTATTATTACCAAGTGACGCATTGTCTCTAATAAATAATGCAACGCTTGAGTAATCATATGCGACAGTAACCAATCGCATTGCAGCAACGTACTGCGGCGTAATAAAAACGACGCAGAAACAACTTGCAGAGTGAAAATCAGTGATGCAGTACGTTCAGGCCGCACTTGCGAAAATGCTGCTGTACGAACCGCATGCCGCCATCGCGCGACTATGCGAACGAAAAACGTAACGTCACGCGACAGCCGGCAGATGCGCTTTTGACCAAGGCCACCTAAAAGACAAGGCCGTTCAGCGTGCGTCAAAAAAACAGTTTCGTTGACGTCTTCCAGACGTTCAACGGCCTTGTTTATTTAGGAGGCCTTGTTTTGACTCGCGTCTTCTCCCTCACTAAAAGCAAGGCGTCTTAAATAAACAAGGACAAGGCCTTGCTAAATGTGAGGGAGGCCTTGCAAAAAGTGAAGTCACCGACAAATGGACCTGCAGACGTTGACGTATAACCAGGCCTGCCATATACCGTTCCTATTCTCAAGATTTGTCCTTATTTTGAAGGTCTGTGTCTTACAAAATTTTTCTGTCCTTACTTCTAAGAAATGTTCTTATTTTGACTTGCATCCTAATTTTTTTCTTATTTCATGTTGAGGTAGCCATTTCGGGTGTCACTTAAAATTTAGGGAACTGTTACAAATGAACTAGTTTGCATGTAAGGACAGTCAAGTTTATCTTACAAGTGAAAGTAAACTTATACAAGAGCTGCAGTGAGATGCACTATATAGTCTCTATGGACAAAGCATTGTTGAAGCAGACTGTTTGTCGTACAAAATATGATTGGTGACTGAATACGTTTCATTTAGCAATTTCTGTATCTTTTTTATCTTGTTGTGTTTCCCGGCTATCCTTATTTTTGAGTCCAGACCAATGGCAGCCTTGCGTATGACATATGCTGTCACCTGTTAAAACAGTGGTTTTCAACCTTTTTTGTACTGTAACCATTATAGCAATCCACTGTATAACCCAACGACATCCACCTAAAACTCGAATAAAGTAAATGTAATACAGCAATGTAGATAAAATATCTCCTCGTGACCCCTGCAAAAGTGGTTCACGACGCCCTTGGACACCACTTTGTTAAAAGAACTAAAGTGATAGCAGTGCGTGATCGCGGCGTGGTCTGCATGTCTGGCCTTGCTCGCTTATATGAAAATATTGTGACGAATACATTTTCTTTTCTTTGCTGTAACCAATCATGTTCCATCAAACAGCGATCTACTGGTATAAATACCAGTACATTTTAGCTTTCTGATTGAGTAGCGGTCTGAAAACCAGCTGCAACGAGCTCAGATTTGCACACGGAGCTAACTGCTTTGTATTACGTAAGCATGTTATTCTGCACAGTTGAAAGGAAATGATGCTGAAATTATCTGTGCTTCTAACAGAGCTCTACTGAAAGATTCTGTGAAATTATTTTATGAACGTGTAAGTCCTGGTTTAATCACATTATACTTTGATGTTTAGGCCCTATGTAACAAGCAAGAAAAGGGGCGGATGCTGTCACCAGGAGTACCGTAGTTACTATACTTAAATTGCTTAACAACTGACTGTTAGGTATCTAGCTGGAGAACAGTGTTGGCACTTATTCATTTCTCGTATCAGCGGTGTTTGTGAATAACGCGATATTCAAAACAAAACTGAGAGATGACATAAAACCGTAACATATGTCACATGAGAAGCATTACACAGTTGAAACAAAAGCTGTTTCAAGAGTAGTTGCAACTCAAACAAAGGACAAGGAAGATAAAGCGTAGAGTTCTAACAGTGGACAATTATGGCTTGAAAACAACTGATTTAATGTTATTCTATTTGCACTTCACAGTTTGCATAACTTACTACCACTCTGCGATCATTTCATTCACAAATTCTGGCGGCTAGTTCTTATGGAGTATCATTAAGTGACTGTCTGCCAATTAGTGCAAGCCTTCACAAGAGACACCATCCCCCATTCGTGGCACAATGATTCGGAGTGGGATCGAGCGACCAGCGCGTAGCAAAACACAATTTTTTGGCTGGCAACACACTTAACTAATTAGTTAGAACGGGCCATAGTACTGAAATACAACAGCAACAAAAAATCTGGAGATGAAAACCTGTCCCGACTGACTGCTGTAATTCATGTCCTAACTTCGGCTATAAATCTTTTAACAACGTTTATAGTTGCATCCATAAAAACCAACGACACTACAACACTTCACATAAGATGGAAATCACGGCTGTTTCAAAAGAAAGAAACTCGACCATGGTGCGCACACACACGCGCGCGCGCGCACTAACAATTCCACGCGAACCCAGCATTGTGGAGCCGGAGTCGGGGCCTGGATTCCAAGGAATTTTAGATGATTGGAGCTGGAGCCAGAGCCAAAAACTTTTAGATATGGGACTGGAGCTAAAAAAACTTTAAATGCTTAGAGGTGGAGCCAGAGCCACAGCCGGAGCCTAAAATCTGAGTTACACCTCCACAGCCCTGCACTAACCTTAATGCTGCTTTAGTTTTCGACTCCAGCCTTAAAATAGCCGTATGAGTAATTGCTGCTAGTCGAAAAATATGAAGTGAATGAACGTCAACTACATCAGGCGAGATGTACTGACCAATCAATCGAACCTAGCTCTAGAAACACTCAAAAAACATAACTTACGCGAGGAATTTAGAACACGAACTGGGACACAGGGCACATTGTGTGAATTATATATGCAACCGTACATCCATAGACGCAAGGGCAAAAAATCGGGGGATACAGCGTTTTGTCCGAAAACGTATGTTCATGCCCAAAGTATAGATTTTGGAAAAGTTTTACAATTTAACTTCTCCAAGTATTAAAGGACACATCAAATGCAATTTTCACCCCTTTAAGAACAGACAAGGGTTAAATTGACAAAACGAATTTTTGAAAAGATTGCAATTTCGATTTAAATATTTTCCATGTTTGAAACGAAATTTTTCCCGAAGCAAAGCATTTGGGGGTCTATAGGCCGCGTGTTTTTCCGTTTCTTACGTCAAGGTACAAATCAACTGTCTGATGATATATCGGTAGTACTAGTGATGTACTTTGATACCGGTATCTTCTCGTATAAAACAATCGATAATCGTGATAATTCACCACAAAATTTCGGCAACACGTCCTTCTATCATCACATACTTCGAGAAAAACATAAATCCGTTTTTGATATTCCGCAACATTTTTGCGAGAGTAAAAGCTGTTTCACGGAAGGTGGATCACTGTACAACTTGAAGCAGTAGTTCAGTTATTTTTCCACGCTCGAATTATTTGTCAGAAATATTTCTATCGCAAGTATCTTCGCTACTACTGATCCGTTTGGGGCGCTTGAGATTTACTGGTACAACGTTTCTTATTTACAGCTTTAATGTCCGCAACTTATCTTTTCCTAATTCTGGCTGGAGGAAAACGAATCAGGTGGCTAGTTAGTTTTTACTACAGCGAACTTTCTTGATTTGGTTGCTTCGAACAAAAGTAAAACAGTCGGTCAATGTGCATTGCTTTTCTCAAAGCCGAAAAAAACTGATTTTCAAAGCTGATGACGGATATTTTTACCTATTAAACAACTGAAGTGTCCTTATCGAAATCAACAGAGTTTTCAATATGCTTCCGTGTTAATGAACGTTTTTGAAATAAAAGTGATGTGCGACATTGCGATTAACCTCATGAAGATGCTTGCCAGATGTTACACCAGGGTCTCAAATTACTCCGAGGGCCGAATGAGGACTTATTAGGTAACCCGAGGGTCGCGTTATGACGCTGACGCAATAAAGGCTGTACCTGAACGTAACTAGAAACAACTTTTTTTTCCTGCGAAAGGTATCGTGAGCTATAGGCAAACCATTTCTAGTCGTCTATATGTTCGTGAGAACTTGTTCACACGCTGGCCGAGCAATTTTAAATTGCCTGTGGATAAACTAAATAACCTGTGGATAAACTAAATAACTTGAGTTAATTATTTGAAAATTCCCAAAAAGCATCGCGGGCCGCACAAAATTCCCTCGCGGACCACATGCGGGCCGCGGGTCGCGTGTTTGGGACGTCTACCGTATTTTACACCTTGTATTCTTATACACCAGGTTTACGGAACGATGAAACAAAACAATGAATTTTTTATTTCGAGTTGTCACTGCAAATACTTTTGCAAGCCGACGAGTATGTAACACTACTGTACTAGTACTATAAGTGTAACAATTTTCGGCACTGCAGTAGAAACATGCTGTGCAATCAGCACTGTAGCAGAACTGAACGCAAAACATGTACTGATATAGCTTTGGTATACTGCGGAGCCATAGCTGACACAATTTTACTGTGCAGTAGTGAGGAGCCTTAACTGTTGCATTAAAATAATTAACACACAATGGTATTGATTCATAGCTTTGAATGTCAACTAAAGAGCATACAACTTTTCAATATTTGCCTTAATTCAGTTCAATTTCATTCTACATCTGGAGTGTCATGAGCGGTCAGTGGAACCATCTGTGGTTGCTTGCACCAGGGTTAAATCGATACTTATAAAATGAATGCTGCATTGATTGCAGGTAAATTGCAGCACTTATCGTGAACCTGTGGTTTACACCCAACGTCCTGCCGACTTTTCCATTTCAAGGCAAGATTAAGCCTGAGCTAATTTTGTTTTGCCAG
>JGI24159J19872_10011985_pt1 | contig 11338 bp, 10 predicted proteins | sample Ectturendosymbi4_FD_19872 | JGI IMG/M metagenome (IMG submission 19872) | reverse complement strand
CCCCCCATTTAAAATCTGTGCCCCCCCATTTCATGTTTGGCCCTCCGTTGCTGCATACATCCAATATTGTATTTAAAAATGTGGCCTCCCTTTTGGTCTTTGGCCCCCTATTGCGAAAAACTGAACTTAGCTCTAGGTATGCGCTTTTAGACAAACAATGCATTTGCTTGCAAAGAAGTATTCAGCTGGTGTTGTGTATCCCTGCTGCTAACTGTGCAAAAAGATAATTGCCACCTATTAAAGAGCATGATAATTTTCTGGTCCACAAAAGAAATGAAAATGCACTGTGTTGGAAGGATGAATTTTCTAGTGAGTAGTGTCTAATAACTCTGTCACTCTACTCACTGCTAACCTAATAAAGTTGAAATTGAGCTTGCAGCGTCTCTGTGATGGCAGTACACAACGTAACTGTTCATCATTTACGTGAAACAATAAAAAAGCATTGAAAACATAGTGTTAAATTGTATGTTTTTGTTATGGATATTAATTCGGTACTTATTTGGTATAATTTTAGATTAGATTTGGTATATTCGTTGTAAGGAGGGTTGGCAACACTGCTCTGCTCGTGTTCTTTCATTTATCTGTAAGCTCCTTGTTACTTCCATGTGTGCCTAAGTCTACTGCGTTGCGTGTAAGAGTGAAGACGTTATGCAATACTTCAGCTATCGCAAGATGTAAACCGCACTTCTTGTGACATAGGTTGGGAAAGGTATTTACTTCACTGTAGCCCTTGCGTGTGACATCAGCGCAGCTGTGCAAATTACTTGCAAACAGCAGCATTCCGAAATCGTATGTGCTTTCAGTGGACTCTGACTTAAACAGCTTCTTCATAAAAAAATCAAAACTGTTTTTACCGGAGAAGGCAAAAGTTGCAATGCCTTTGCGAGAATTTCCACAGCATCAGCACGAAGATTGCAGTTCATTAACTTTAGCATTCGCACGTTTTGTAAACTCTCAGTCACAGACTCCATTTCAAAGCATTTGATGTGATTCCAACTGAGATCTAGGCATTCCACCTGTGAAATGGCAAATATAGGCTACTCAACAAGGTAGTTTCCTAAATTGCCAGCCAAACAGGGCCTGGTGGGGTGATAGACGAGATCGATCCCCGAAATTTTGAACGGCAATTACTTGTTATAAAGTTGGCCGATTCCGGTTGGTAATGGCTGGTTTGATGTATGCGTCGAATTCCCTTGTATTGTTCTGCACTGCACACATTTTCTATAGACCAACCCATGGATATATAGACCAGCTATGTCCAACCCAAATGGCTGATTGAGCCGAAATTATGTCACTATCTTAACCAGAGCCGCAAATTTAATGGCTTACTAGCAAACTGAATATTGCTTAAGCTAATGTACTGAAAGCATTCGAATCTTAACCGGCAATGATAACAGATGTGATAAAGCACCACCGAGGGCCACTCGCATGAAAAATGTTAAATTCAAGATAATCAAAATTAGGACAGGTTGTCAGTATGTACCGAGTCAAATGAACCTACACATTGTACAAACTAAGTCGTGGCGCTACAAGACCACTAGTTACCATCACAACACCATATAAAATCGATTATAATTTTACTTCTTAGACCAGACCATGACCTGGTGGCAACTGCGTCCGCTTTGTGCTGGTGGGACTTGTGTTTGAATCTTGGCCGGGTAAATGCCCTTGTGAATTGGTACTGTAGCCTCCTTACCAGGGCGCACGTTGTGTGGAAGGGCTGCGAGATGCGAATCTAATTAGCTAAAGACCAGAGCCTGCTAATAAGTGCTTTCGGTAAGTTCGACTTTTTCCCGATTGAATTACATTGTAAGTTGGTACTTTGTAAATTGGTACCTTCCTACTATAGGCTCACGGTGTGTGGAAAGCTGTGGGGACCATCAGGAACGTAATAGAAACGCGTCAGATGACCCCGAACTTTGGAAACGCTCAGTAGCTCTACAAGACCGCTGAACATATCAATGCCTGTCAAAATACGATCTCTAACTTCTTTGACCAGCCACTGGCGTGGTGGTTGATGCGCCGCTTCGATGCTGGTAGGTTTGGAGTTCAATTCCAGACCGGGTTTTATCAAGATTCATGACCTTATAAATTGGTACTGTAGCCTTCCTAGCAGGCGCACGGTGTACTGAAGAGCTTCAGGGGCATTCTCATCGTTATTTGTTGTATCCGCTGGGTTGTACTGTTGTTTTCTATGTGGTTTCTGCAGATGCGCATAATTGCGCACGTCAATCATGCAACTACGCCCTGGCGCTACAAAACTTGATTGTTGTGCAGCGCACAGACACCAAGTAAACTTTATCTATTTTCTCCTTAATTTCATTCCAATAAACCGATATACCACTGAACGTTATAGCGCGTCGATTCTGTCACGAATACAAAAAGACATTCAGCAAAATTTGTCATGAACGAATACAGCCAATCAGAGTTGGCAAATCTCGTCGCCCCTGAACAATTTTTCTGGCTACGCGCCTGCAAGCATGTCACTTGCTTTAAAACCCGTGATCTATCAGCAACTGTCACTTACGTCATAAGTGCGTCACAGTTCCGCAACCGCTGGCACGCTTGCGGCTGCTATAGTCACGCAATGGATGAGCATGCTTGATTACGACTGTTCCTTGTATAAGGTTCACACTCACAGTAGAGAGTAAAAAAACACCTTAGTTAGAACAAAGCTGACTTGGTGTTTGATCGGATTTTGAAATCGATCTCGTAGATCGGATTTTGAAATTTTGTTTGCAGCTTTTCGGATCGACTAGTCCAGGGGTTTTCAACAGGGGGTACATTTACCCCCAAGGGGAAAGTTTTACATATCTGTTTTTTTCCACGGTGTAAACCCCCAAGGATAAAATCACTATTACCCCAAGGGTAAAACCCCCAAGGGGTAAATTTTACATATCCTGGGGGTAAATTTAATGATGCTGTTGTACATATTTCTACAGCGCTAGTAGGTAAACAAAAAACAGGGGGTGAGTTTTATGTTAGGAAGCTGGCAAGGGGTAAACGGGAGAAAAAAGGTTGAGAGCCTCTGGACTAGTCATTTGACTTATGTCGACGATATATTCGACACCCATCCAAAAAAAGAATGGCTTGGGACAATGCGATGCACGGCAGACAATGGCGGAGCAATTACGTCCATTGGAATTGTTATGCAACCAGACCCGAAATTCCCACATAGGCTCTCGAGGCTATGGTCTGAAGCAGCATCTTTTCCAGCGGCGGCAAATATTCTTTCGAACGTTTTTTTGAGGTACTTTGCTTAGGTCCTTTGCGTAGGCCCTTTGCAACCCCATCCTAGAGTTACCTGCCTGTCTGTTTTCCTGTTTCAGTGCATTCCGATGACTGTGAAGTGAGGAGACAGTGATTAGAATCGATGTATTTAAGTGTAATTTTTCAAAATCAGATTAATCGTGCTACTCACACGGCACGGACAAAATTTTCCTTTTGGGTGAAAAGTGGACGGCACATCTATAGCCTATGGGCGGCCGTACTAGACTTTCATACTTCAGACTGTTTTGACTTTCATACTTCAGACTGTTTTGACTTTCATACTTGAGACTGGGAAGAGCATATAAGACGGTAACTAATCAGCTTTACTCTCGAAAAAAAACCGGCTGCAACCTGCAAATGTTGCAAAACGTTAACGTCTTACCTTAGTAGATTCAGAAATTTCAGTCATCATTCGTTGCAGGCTGTCACCAACAAATCTTGTCCGAACCTTGATTTGTTGCAGGGCACGCTTGGCCGCCCGCATCACGTGACAAACGCATGCCACGTCGCTCGGAATGGTTGTTCCTCGAAAGAGCAGCATCTGTGGAAAGCGATCCGCCACCCTTTCCGTAAACTCCCGATCATTTGCCTCACGTGCCCAGCTGCAGATCTGCTCCAAACAAAAAGCTTGCTCGCGTGATGCTCTAGGACAGGGGTCTCCAAACTATGGCCCGTGAGCCGAATCTGGCCCGCGAAGCCATTTCATCAGGACCGCAAAGCACTTTATCAATAATGAAAAAACAATTTATTTACAAAAAAATTATTGATTTGGTAGAATGTAACATTTCACCAAACAATGAGTTTATGCAAGGCGGCCATGTGAATGTCAGTTGTCTAAGTATTACTGCACTGCACTCTGGCTTAATCTTAGCTGATATCTTGTCGCAATCTGAGGTCTTCTGAAAAAGGTGCATCCCATCTGAAGCCAGGTTTTCTTACTACGCTAAAATCAAAGAAACAACTTCACCATTCCTTTCAATATATGTTTTTCTATTATAAACAACATCCATGTTTTGACATTTTTTTATTTTGGGCCGGGAGTTTATGTTCGGCCGTGAACTGTTTTGTAATAGAATATGCGGCCCTCGGACAAAAACGTATGGAGACCATGCTGAAGTCCTAGGATAGGTTTTACTTTATCTCAGCCAGCGATCGCAAAATAAGAGCACACTTCATTTGTTCATCTCTCAGATGTTTGTAACCATCAGCTTACACAAGTGGGCTAAGCCTAACGAAAACGTTCATCATACATTGATATCCTTCCATAATAACAAGAGATTCAACTTTAAACTTAAGCCTCTTTACCAAAAAGTGGTCATTTTAAATACAGTAGTCCAAGAGACCGTAGATACTTAAATATGAAATGTAGAAGTTGACTGACTGACGAAGGAAGCGTACCTTGGGGAAAATATTTGACTGACTGTCAAGAGGTGAAAGACAAGACAATGTGACCAACAGGAATTTTGGGTAGTCTATTGATCTTTGATGTTAAATCGAATGAAATGATTCCGTGTTTGCCCGAACTAACTCAAATGTGAAGATTTTAATCAGTAGTTTTTAGGTCCATCAACATGTGTCTCTTTGAATAGGATTTCAGGTTATGAGAATAATTTAACAAATATATTTTCGCGCCGGCAGCTCAGTCGTAGAGGGTCAGCCTCTCAAATGGAAAATTGGGTGTTCGATCCACGACCAGGCAGAGAATCGCCGTGGAGCTCTTTTGGCAAAGAATGTTCACCTCAACCGCTCCAGCAAGAAGCTAATTTCAGGCTTCGACATGCTGCCAATCGTCGTTACCCAAAATCATATCACAAAACGAGAATAACATACCTGTTCACAGATATATTCTAGTTTCGCTGTTAGTGGATACATGTGTGCTTTGCGTTTCGTGTATTCTTTCTGCGTGATTTCAGGCAACCTACGCGTGATTCAACACCGTATACGTGTTTGCGAACAGTCTGACAGTTGACACGATAGCCTGCAAACCTACATCACCGCGGTTGGTCGCTGTTTCCGTTCCCTCTGGTGAACGCTCAGCGCTGTTGTTCGCCGTTATTCTATACCGAAAAGTTTAACAATGCGTTATTCTGAGTTTTTAAGGATAAAGTGGTTTTTAATCGGTTGTTGGCTTTAACGATATTTCGTTGGAATGGCAATCTCTAGAAAGCAGGTCGTTTAGCTATAAGACTGACCCGCGCTCCTGCAACAATTGGGTTGACCCCTCAACTTGCAGTGATTTCCACGGAATCGCAATCTACAACGCGTTCCTCACAACCTTCAAGACCCTGCAGCTGCAATATTGCATCAAATCTCCTATTTTTTCATAAATAACCGTACCATTGCCGAATTTAATTTTTCCATTGTTTTTCCACGAAATTTTTCTGAATCTTGGCAATATCACTGATTATGTTGGAAACCAGCATATCCAATGATGGCACTGTTGCTTGTGGCGTAAGTATGGTCTCCACAAAAGTTTGCAAATTACATTACAAGAAAAAACAAAGTGAGAAAAATCTTTCAAACTTCTTGTTCTTGTTGTTGTTTAAAAAAAGAAAACTAATCTTTATTTTTTGAAAATTCTCCATAGCAATGATCGTCGCCAAGGAAGATTAACGCTACCTGAATCAATCTTATAGTTTCTTTGTCGCTTAACTTGCTGATGAAAGTCACGGCGAATGTCTTCAACATTGTATTCTTTTGCCTCCACTCGTCCATGCAAGTCGGAGGGAGATTGAGTTTGCTGACAATCTGCTCGTTGCAAAGACCGAAAACGAATTTCGCCACAACTTCCCAGGCAGGGTCACTGAAACTGGCCAAGTATTTCTGAAATTCGACAGCAGGCAGGAAGGCCATGAACATAACTGCGGCAAAGAACTCTTGCCAAATCAGGTGGGAAAAATAGCTTCGACGGTCGATCTCAAGGATTGACATTTTGACATTTACCGAATTGGTCACAGACATGCTCAAAAATGCGGCGCTTGTCGCTTGGTCAATGCCGGACGTGGCGAGATCATGGTGATCGAATACGTATTTGCGTTTCAGAAATCCATTCCAAGCCAGAGTTGCGAGTTTCCTGGTAGCGCACTCTTGACCACGCAGGTGCTCGCTCCTCACGTAGTCGCTGTAGGAAGACATCAGTACGTCCGTCATTGAAGTCAGAGAAACTTCAGCGGTAACGTGTTTGGATAGGTACACATACGTCAGAATGCAATTGACGGGCACGTAACAATAGGCCGATATGCTTGGGTGGTCGCGAAGAAAAGATTGCACTTCGGGCAGCTTGTCGCCGCATATTTGACGTCCGATGTCGATCCTGGCTGCCTCGCCAAGTCCCAAAACTTCGACCAGCAAATGGGGCCTGTGGTCAACGTTCAAGTCGAAGATCTGTTTCGGACGTGAGGTGACCAGTTTTTTGGCCAAAGGCAAAAGGTTTCCCCCCAAGAGGTTGCAGATGAAAACATCAGCGGTGGAAGACCCGTGCAACGTGCAAGACGGACACCTTTGAGATATGCTTCCGACACTGGCCTCGTCCAGTCCATCAAAGATGATCACGACGTTGGGGTCGTTATGGAGCACGTTCAACAGCCTCGTGTCTGAAGCCGTGTCATGTTGCCAGCTGGGGAGGCACGTGCTGACCAGAAACTGAAGCAGATTCATTGTCTGCTGAAAATTTACATTTTTCACAAAAATGAAGAAGAGAAAAGTAATTTCATCGAAAATCTGTCCTTTCAACAGCTGCCGCACCAGCAGCTTTGTAAAAGTAGTTTTTCCGATCCCAGGCTGTCCGTAAACTCCAACCACATTGCTGTACTTGGCAATATAATTCATTTTTGCGACTTCGCTCGAGCAAAGCTTGTCCGCCTCTAGTTTCGCATTTTCCACAGATCGTTGGAAGAGTTCGTGAGGCTGGATGTCCGCTTGCGGGGCTTGGTCGAAAATCTTTTTGATGTCTTCTCTTCGAAGATAATGTCCCCTCTCATCGGCGTCAAACGAGCGCTTGGTATATCTAGCAAGTTGAAGTTGCACCGTTTCGAGAGCTCGTTCGAGGGTGACGGGAGTGGAATTTTGGTGGGCAGCGGCAGCTGCGTAGGCTTTCAGTTGCCGAACCAGAAGCTCCACTGAAAACGTAAAATGAGTTTTTTTTACAAGTAAAATACGCACATCAGCAGCGTGCGGAAAGCTTCGTGATCTTAAGTTCAAGCCACGAGAAGATATCATGGCGCGCAGTGTGATGGCCGTTTGCGCCATGTAAAATTTTGTTACGTTTTAAAAATTACTGTAAAAGACTTTTTTCACAAAACGTTTTGTTATAAAAAGTATTGTACCATAAAAGTTAAAAAAGATTTTTAAAAATTATTCTAATTGACAAACTGTTTCAAACTGAAAAGAAATTATTTTCCAAAAAACGTTGAAAGTGTTCACTCAAGGAAAAATTTCATCACGACTATTTTTTGTTAGTAAGCCCAACTCAATTGAAATTTGCTAATAAACCATATGTTAAATCCATTTGTTTTGTGTTCTGTCTCAGGGCCGTATTTTTACCTGACAAATCATTGCTAACATTGTTTCGTTTTCGGTAGCTTGCTTTGAATTTTATCAACGAAGTCTAATGTGTCTTTCTTTGTTGAAGTTTGCTTTAAACATTGGCTGTGGTTAAGGTAAGCATAAATTACAAAATTCATGCCAGGAATTGAAACATTTTGTAAAACAGCTTTGCATTTCATACCTTACAGTTAGATTAGTCGAAGGATAGTGGACATTTGTCATAGTTGCAACGTGAAATGCACAAGCAACAAGAAAGGTCATCATGCTTGTTGGAAATAACGCTTGCAGTAGACCTTGTACAGTTCTGTAGTGTTCTTAATTGGCATCAAAATGATGGATGGTCCTAGAATTAGATTTTAGACAGACTATAAATGTGTCATATGTAGCACTGGATAACTCTGATATCGCAATAGAAAGATTGCTTCCCATTTTCCAGTGCTTGATAGATTAGGCTTAGGTTAGTTAGTTTATCATGCCTAGAGTTAGGCTTACTACAATTTCTTACGAGAAAATCAGGACCAATGCAGATACTAGTTCTGGAGGAATGCTGTAAGCTTCAAGTGGATCTGGGGGGTTAATGAGCTCTGGTGACAATCCAAGAAAAAACTTGTTGACATAAAAATCTAAAGCACAGTTGCTAAACAATTCATTTATTGTTCAACTTGTTTACTCATACTAGAATGAGAAAAACTGCTGTCAAAACCGAACACGCAATATGTGAGTGAAAAATTTGGTTTGTTCACAAATTCAATGGGAAACCCTTCGCCAGCGCAGTTGGACTCAGTAAAAAAAATTTTCATCACGAATTATTGTAAGTTTAAAAGAATTTGACAATTTTTAAATAACTTTTTGCTAAAGTAAAATTTTTCGTGAAAAAATGTCGTTTTCAAATTCTGTAACAAAACTGTTTACTAGAAAAATTATTTGCAAAAAAATTTTTGCAGTGAGTTTTTCAAATATAACAAAAATTTTATATGGCGCAAACGGGCCCACCATACTGCAGTGGTAATGCGCTGCATTTCACTTCAATTGTTCTAGCGAACAGAAGAAATTTCGCTTTCGATCCACAAGGGATATAGCATTGCACCGTTTTCTTCTTGGGAGACTTTGATGATGACATCTGGCATTTGTCGATAATAATACCGTATTAGAGTAATATTGATGATGTCATCTGACGTCAGTCAAAAAAAATTTAAATTTGCGGTCTGGAGATGCAAACCTCAATATTCTTATTTAACAGTTGTTAATGGTTGTGTTCTAGTAGTTCAAAAGCCAGGTGTCTGTGCGTCTTTTCGACGTTATGACCGCTCTAGTGTTTACCTTACGGCTTACAGTAACAACGTGTATAAAACCCCAGTACGCTAACTTCACTTGCATTTCAGCTCTGTTGTTAATTAACAGTAACAAATGCGTATGAAACCCCAGTACGATGTCTCGGTAAGTGACGCATTAACATTCATATTCAATTAAGCCAGAAATGATCCACGATCGGACATAAACCACCTCAAAGTTCGTTACAGTTTATTCGAGGTTATACGTAGACACACTTTGGATGTGAATGTGTTTCAAACGATACTTTAGACCAGGGGACTCCAAACTTTTTTCCCAGAGGGGCACATAAGCTACTAAACAGCAATTCGAGGGCCGTACATCTTGCGTTATGTGATTGTTTCGGGATATGTTATATTCTGCCTAATCACCAAATGTTTCGTAAATACATTGCATTTCAATACTGACAAACAATCTCTCCGCTCGGATGAAATGGCTTCGCGGGCCGGACTTGGCTCGTGGGTCGTAGTTTGGAGAACCCTAACCCTGCTTTATTCGCAAGCACAGTGGTCACAATCATGCACAGTTCGTCACAATGAAAGCATAAAAAATTGGACATTAAGTTTTTACTCAACACATGATATGATGTCTTGTCGCCAAAATTAATTCTTTTTGAAAGTGAAAGTTGCACACAATTACAAACGACGAACCGAAGCGCTCCAAGTCTTGCTGTGAAAGACAAGTTTCGGTCTTCTGACCAACATAGTTATAGTGCACTAGGTCTCCTACTACAATGGTTGTATTTCTTTCGTGGTCTTTGCCTCCATGAGCTGTCTCGGCAGATATCTGTTCGTTCCGTTTCTGCAAATATAACCAGTTTCCTCTTTCAATACCAGCTTGAAATCGCGTCAAAGCTATGCATATAGCCTCCATATCTGCGACAGAGGATGCAGGCATCATCTGCTTTTCAGTGACAAAGAACGTAACAGTGGATCGTCCTCCACAAGACACTATGAATTACAGAAACAGTTTAAAATTACTCACGTCCAAAAAAAAGGTGGGAAGCTCTAATAATAACGCAAACAAAACTTGTCTAAACATTGCGCCAAATTCGCATCGTTTTAATTCATACGGAATGTTTTTTACAACAAGAACATAAAAATCGCACTATTCTGTGAACTGATGTAACAACTATTGGACTCTCACATTAAGTGATTTTGTAACAGCGCACGAAGTATTGACTCTGCCAAAAAAACGTTTTCTCATAATTATCACCAGACGCGCAAGTTCTGTAAATCTGTACCATGAAAGCTGTAGAGTCCACGCTGTTTGGTGCCGCTTGACTGCGTGGGGCGCCGATAAGTCCCAAAAATGTCACAAGTACTTTTCTCAACACAACACTTTTGCTTCCGAAAGACCTTAGGTTCGAACATGGGGGCCCGGGGGCGCCAAACTTGCTTCTTGGCCCGGGCGCCGTCTAGCCTCGTTGCGCCGTCTAACCTGGCTGTACCTAATTCCTGTGTCAGTAAAGAAGATCTGCAAGGAATTGCAGGCTGCTGAACCGAAGGTGACACGGGGCTTAAGAAGTGCACAACAATTCTCCACAGAAATTTCCCGAAAATCCGAACAGTTGCCCTGTGCGAGTTCCACGCTCTAAGGCCTGCGCCCAATACAGGTCGCCGGTCGAGTAAAAGCTAGCGGCGGCAACATATGTTACTTGCAATCTAAATCACCAGCACAACTTAGCAAGTAAAATCTCTGGACATCTTGCATTACATGTTAACCAGGGTTGGTGTACGTGGGAATGGGTTCATGCGCACTGAAATTTTATTCGTTACTTCCACTTTCATCTGTGAATTGCAGCAGTCTTGAAGTGTTGCTTAAACAACCACGGTTAAAATAACAAACTAAGCAAATACTCTAGCTTCTTGGTAACTGACGTCACGCAGAACCCTTGCATACCTAGGGCCGCTGCTGAAAGGTGGTGTCACGTTTGGTGATTATAATGAAGGCGCCGGAGTTGGACTAGAACTAAATGAACTACAACATTATGAACTTGGAAAGCATGTGTTTAAGTTGCACAACAATGAAACTCCTCTTTTACTCATTGGAAATTACCAACTTGTTCGTGATAGGCATAATTACAATACAAAGCACTCAGCAAAAGATAACTATGTAATTCCTTTAAGACACCGAAAACAAGATCAAAATAGTTTCATGCACTTAGGGCCTAAAGTTTGGAACTCCATACCAG
>JGI24159J19872_10011984_pt1 | contig 11339 bp, 9 predicted proteins | sample Ectturendosymbi4_FD_19872 | JGI IMG/M metagenome (IMG submission 19872) | reverse complement strand
TTTTTCAACAGAAAGTAACTTATCACAACGCTGAAATCACCGCATTTTTTTCACATTCAATGCTACATTATCACGAAGAACCATGTTACATCCATCTTACTGCTTTAAGTTGGCAGAGAGTTTCCCAAGGACTTGTTCAAGCTCTGTCTTGCTCACTTCGGAACCCATTCGAAAGAAAGCGATCTGAACAACGTTGCGAGATAGTTGGCGCACCAAAAAGTATAATGACGTAATCTGGAGCAGCGAAAGCTTACTTGAGCTTGCAAAAAACCGATTGCGGGCTTTAAAAGTCCGAGCTTCTTTTTACTTTGCAGGTCGTTCAGACAGCAGCTGTATAACATTGACGTCTGCAAACACAAGAAATAAAATCTTGAATTGAATTCGGGTTTCTCACCAACAACGGTTATTGCACGGTGATGGCATGTACGGATAATAGAAGCATACCCAAGCTCCACAAGACTTACGTTGTGAAAAGACTTTCTCGATGCGTACAGTTGGTCAGTCGCTTCTTGCCATGCCTGAAACCATATCGTGATCACAGGATAAAAATACAAAAATCAGGGGCATTGAAACGGATCCTTCTCAGTAAATTATGTAAAACCAGCTGTTTACGATGACAACAAAATAGTGTTGCACATGCCGTATGCAGCAATACAGAATCATAACAAGAAAAAGCGCAGAAGACTGTTCACGCAAAAACGACCGCAGGCAGTAGACGCCACACCTTCTCGCTGTGCTTCTTTTTTGATAATCGCGCGAGTTTCGCTGCAGCTTCCTCATGCAGTTTATCGCTGGTGTGGAAGTTCGATTTCAGACGGAGGTATTCATGCAAATCCTTGTTTAAGAACCTTCGAAGTATAAGCATTTGCTTTTAATCTCGTCGGAGTGCATTCCAACTCGCGAGTCAAATTTCAATTGGATAACTTTTGAACGCCCGCTTCCATCCTGCTATGCCGTGCGACAAGCAGGAGGCCGACTTGCTTTCCAGCGACTGCATTTGAATATGTATGCTACGCAAGATAAAAAGGGGTGAAGAAAAAAATGTGAAGTATAATCACCCAAACTTAATGTCACTGATTGACACAGCAGTCAAGTGCTCACAAGGCCTCAGCATTCACACTTTGAACGAACAAAGCGTGTGTCCATTATCAACACAGTGGGACAGTTATCGTTTGTTTAAAATGGCAAAGGATTTCTGCGAATAAAGCAAGTTTGGTAGGGTAAATACAGCAAGAAATAATTATCATTCAAGGTCCTCGCATATCACTCAGTCGATTCTTAACTTGGCGATGGGCACGTTTATTGCTTCAGCTTCGTGAGAGCTAGCCTTTGGTTTTCTCTGGTTTGTGGTTTCAAACATGTTAGCCATCGTGCAATGACGAAGTTATCTGTGTTTTCAGTTTCTATCACCTCCCAAAACAGACACGCGCGAAAAAAATTGTTAAAACTTAAAATGCTTCATCTTCTTTCGTATGACCATAATGCCCTTTCGCAGTAATGGAAGGCAGAGTTTAAATATATGGAAGATAGGTATCTGAAATTCAGCTCATCGTTGTTGCGCATTTGACACTTCAAGTGGGCATTTTTCTACGTTATACCATATGAAAGTACAGAGTAAGGTCCCTGTTATGTAGCAGAGGTGGCCACGGATACGGGGTCGACTCCGGCAGGATTCTGCGTTTTTTCGGACCCGGGGTAAAAAATTTTTGAAAAACCGGACGGGGAACCACTTTTTGTTTTCGGCAGTAGCAGGAATCTGCGTGGTCTTCGTGAAAGTCATTTGTTAATTACAAAAATCGTTAATTTTGGTTCCATAGGTGGTTTTCGGAGTTTGAACAGGAGTAGGATTCTCAAATTTGAAAAAACTTGAGCCGGATCAGGATTTTAAGGGTTGGCTGACTTGACCAATCCCCGTAATCTTTCATTAAAATGTGACATATTTAGGCTATGCCTCGCAAGAAATACAATCGGTTTATTGATTAAAAACTTTTACAACAGGAGCGGCGTCGGAAAATGTGACTCCGGCCACCTCTGATATGTACCACAATTTCTACATTGACCGTCACCGGCCGATTAATCAGAAAATTTATTGTCCATTGTTGCGTCATTACGAAATTTAGTTTCATTGTTTCTTCATGACCGTGTGCTGCCTAGCGTAGTCAACGACAGGGTTGCCAATTTGACTTTTTTGAAGCCAGACTTGAAATTCTGGCTTTTTTGAACACCTTTGGCTTTTTATGGAAATCAGAAAGAGCCAGACAAAATCTGGCTTTTATCAGTTGGAAACGCTAGGCTCAGGAAAAACATTGTCTGAGCTGCATATTCATTACAAATCTCTTCTGAAAAGAGTCTATAACCGTGCAGGGTGCACAGAATATTGAAAAGATTTTACTGTTGCCGTAAAAATGATCGATATTATTGATGAAACAAATGTACGACAGTGTAATTGTGGGGAAAGAAATTGCTTCTAAAGAGTGCAATTGTATTGTACCGATGTTTCTGACGAGTTTTAATGTCTATTATGTGTTTGGTTATTCATGTTTTATGTGTTAATGCCTTAAAACTACTATCTGGCTTTTTTTGGTGAAGACAGGTTGGCAACCCTGGTCAATGACGAGTGATGATTGGTGAGCGGCAGCGTAGTGAAAGAGTGCAGTTGCTGCTGGAGAAGGTGCTATACTACCGTTACTAGTTGAGTTTGTTGTGTGCGCTACCCGACAGAAGTCACAGCGTTCGAAATTACGCGTTTGCATCTACAGGAGTCGGAGTCGTGGCACCAAAAAAGAGAAATCGGAGTCGAAGATATTTGGTATCGACTCCAAATCCCTGCTCGTAGCAAAAAATGTCACACCACTGTACATACTATATGCACGGAGTGTATTTATACATGCAGTTAATAAGTTAGAGCAGGTAGCAAAGCGCAAGTTTCATACATGATTGCACAACACCTGTACAACACACGTCGCTGAATTACTACAAAACCCATACTGCTAGTGGCGTAACTAACGTGGACAGGAGTGCGAACCGCCCCCCTGAAAACCCGGCCCCCCATTTAGCTTATGCTGTATTGCAGGATTTAGTATTATTTGGTTGTGTTTTTTTATGTGCTTTTCAGAGTGTTTCCCAGGGTTGCGGAGTCGGACGATTTTGGGTGGAGTCGGATACCTAACAACACTGAGAGTCGGAGTCGAATTTTTTTGTCCGACTCCGGATGTCCAATTGGATCATTTTTTACATCACCCTCCTAAATTTGGAATTCCTGCTGAAATGGTACAATTTCCTTTGAAACCTTTGTTGAAACAGATTTCTTGCTGCCCACCACGATTTCCACCGAGCTTAACAGCCAAATTTCATCCCCTGTACGTTAAGGAGCTGGAGTCAGAAAATTTGGAAAAGTCGGAGTTGGGAGTCGGAAATTTTGCAAAGTCGGAGTCGGGAGTCGGAAATTTTGGAAAGGTCGGAGTTGGAGTCGGATATTTTACCTCCGACTTGGCAATCCTGGTGGTTTTGGTGATTAAGGGTTTTAGTATAGACATCCACATCCGGATTCACTATCACTTCTCAACTCTTTTTTCTGAGTGTTGGCTAGTGGCCCCTACAGTGGCCAGTGTTCTCACTTCAGCTAAGGTTTCCCACCCTGGCTCAAACCTCTAGTTACGCCACTGCATATGCAGCAGAAACCAACTAACTGTGCACTGTGAAACCCCATTCCCTCGGAGAATTGCGTGTGTAGCACAGCGTGATAACTTGAAATCTGGAGAAAAACAAAACCATGAACGCTGAACAACAACAGCCAAGAACACAAGCATAGAAGTTAATTACTTCTGAGAAAAAAGTTTGACAAAAACCGACGAATACACGTAATACAGAGAATAGGGATACTCTGTATTACGCTTAATTCTAAAATCGTGAAATTTACCAAATACCAGGAAATTTGCATATGTGTGACTGTTTTAAGCAAGTTTTCGAATGAGTATACATACTCATTGACTAATGTACAAGTATGCCACCAGGTACCAGCAATCCAAAACAGATCATCTACCATCTGCGTGCTAGAATTTCCGTGCAGAAATGTTGCTATAGAATAAAAAATAATAATGAAACGCTGAAATAGTACATTTTAACTTCAAACGTATATTGAAGAAATAGCGACTGTTTCAAAAAAATGTTTGTAACATGACATGCCTCATCTACACTAGTCACAAGTTGTTCCAGCGTTGATCCAATGATGTTGTCTTTGTCTCCCAGCACAAACTCCTGCCACAAAGAAGAACTACAATAACTTGTGTAACAAAACAGTACTCAAGGGATCAGTCCATCATAACCTTTTAATGGTTATGATTTGAAATTATATATACAATTGCCAATTAGACAACTGGCTGTCAGACAATTGCATCTCTTGTACGCACTACGCATCCTGTATGCCTTAAACAACTTCAACCCTATTTCTTCATGCTTTCTGCGTTATTTCAGAGGCTGTGATGAATATGAGTCTTAGTTACGTAAGCTGTTCAGGCATGACGCCCAGAAGATGTTCAACAGTTTTTGAATATTACTTTGCATCCAGACAAATGGGAACAGCTCCAGATGTGTGCTAATAAGACACTTATGACCACAAGTGTTAACACTTAGAGAGCCGGTGTATGATATATTTGTACCTAGATTTCGCATTGAAGGATGATCCTCACAGTATAAGAACTGTTTGACAGTTTCTGTACCGCCAAAAACTTGTTCAAAACATGGAATCTGCTCATAACTCATAAAATTGCAATTTTCGTGGGATGAAAGATAGTTGAGCTGAATTGTCTGAATGAACTTTTTCTTGGGGCAATACCCAAGATAGTCATTTAAATGCATTGTCCTTAAGCCTGTTTTTTTCGTTCGTTTTTCAGTCATAGACTGAATATTTACTTCAATGCCAATGGCTAAGTCCAGCAAGGGCAGAAAGTGTTCTTTGATTAGGATTTCCGGTTACTGTGTCCTGTTTTCACTTACGCTTGGATAAAAAAGTGAAACTATTTTGTCTTTAATTTTCAAAACTGTAGTCAACATTGTTGCTGAAATATTGAAATCTTTTGCTAGCAAATTTTACCACGTTTGCTATTGAGCAAAACAACGATGTCATACTTTTTCCATAATGGAATGCTCCACCAAGACCATTGATCAAACTGACTACAGTTGCAACAATCCCTAATGCTGTGCAGTAGAACTCATGCAATGATTTGCCTCCAATGCTGCTGATGGTGCAGTTCTTGATGGTATACTCACGTAACGGCTCAATGATTGGCCGTTTGACTTAACTGTGTTCCTATTCTGTCAAAAAAGACTTGTGTGGTGGCTCCACATAGAGGAGCTAACACTTCAAACTGTAAAAAAAACTTACAATTGTCATTATAAACAAAGAAACTATTCTGTGGGATTGACAAAAATCATCGCTATAGGGGAAATGACAATATAGTTGAAGTCGTTGTAACCGAACTCTAATGCACATAAACGATGGGAATTTTGCTGGGACTGACAAAAAATCATTGTTATAGGCAAATCCTACTGTATTTAAATCTTTTGCACCTGTATTTCATTAACCAAACTCAGTCACCAGCACAGATGAAACTGCCACTCTGTTTGTCTATTACTTTTTGTTTATTTACTGTAAAGGAATCATTGATCAGTGACGTTTTACGTGGTTTACTGCTTTTGCTAGTTAAGCATGCCCATTTGGTATTGACCTTGATAACTGATGGATGATGGCTTTTGCTAAATCAACTCACTTCACAACAACTGAACTTTTAAAAATACCATGTGGCTCATCATAAAGTTAATTACATTTTGGAAAGTAACTAATACTTTTCTTTTAGTGGTTCAAAAGAGTTGACTTATGCACAAAATTGTTATGGTTTTTTAAAAGTATGTGTAACCTTGCAATATTCCTTGTAGTATGTGCATTTAGGGACTAGNTCCTTCCACGAATTCATTTTCCTGTTGAAGGTATGAAAAACACATGCATACTAAAATCTTAAGATATTAAACCTCAGACTCAAAGACTTGTGTCCGCATTTAACCAAGTCCCTAGCCACTGGGGGCATTCAGAGGCAGTGACTCTTAACACTTTTGAGGCTGTTGGTTATTTTTATCCCAAGCATTGGTTTCTTCTGTACTAGTCTACATGTATGGGAAATACTATCTCGAGCTACTGGAGCCAGACATCGACATAGGAGAATATGCAATTCAAACCTTCTCATGTGGAAACACTGGCCCTCAATGGAGGATGGCACACATGGGCCCCGACCACAAAACTGATGCGATTTTTTTATTTGTTTTATGAAGTATTTTTGAAACAAAAGTGAAAGCTTTTTTTAAAAACGAAAATAAATTTTTTTAAAACGGAAATGTTTTTATTTAGAAAATATTTTCAAAACGAAAATAAAATTGTTTTTGTTTTTGAAACAAAAATATTATAATTTGCAAACAAAACCAAAAGTGTTTCCGAAACAAAAATAAAAATTAAAAAAAATGAAAATGTTTTATTTAGAAAACATTTGTGAAACGCAAGTAAAATTGTTTTAGTTTTTGAAACATTTTTTTGTTTTTTTTTTTCAAAAAAATGCCAGAAACAAAATTTTTTTAGAGTGGCACACATGGGCCACCACAGACCTCCTCATGGACTGCTTGGCCTGACAGTTCCGATGATGAGACAATTGAATGGCTGCTCAACACCTTCCCCAATATCTAGTGTGACTAAGCAGTGGTTAGAAGAACTTGCTCAAAAGATGAAGAAGCTTGATGGACTCAAATAAAACCTTGCGTGATACAGAGTTATAACAAATTACATTCTACATCAGCAGTCGGCAATTACAGCCCATGGGCTGGATCCAACCCGCTAAGCAAAACCATCCAGCCCGCAGCCACTTTACAAATTGTAGTAACTCTATGGCCCGCCTGCCACATAGTGGTATTATATTTTATGAATATGCCCTCCTGCAACTTCTTGTATTGCATACTTATGAGAAATCGCCCTTTGCTGTAGTGTTTGTTGTATTTTCGGCTTTCATTATAAATTTGAAAATCAAGAGTTAATTTAATTAAAATTCCATAAATTCCTGATTTTTATCAGCATCATATACAGCAAAAAGAACAGAATTGTTGGAAAATTAATACGACCCACCATACCTTGTAGAGTTTGTTTTTGGCCCGCAACTAGGGAAAGGTTGCGGACCCCTGTTCTACATGCATGTACTGGTCTACAATAAAGTCAAATGCCAACATATCCATCTGAAATGCAAGTGCTAGGGGCAGTTTCAAACTTTTGTTTGCAAAGTTTCATTTCAATGACCCCACAAGCTACTTTAAAATTTTACTATGGAGAAAAAGTAATGGACTGCATCAAAAAACATTCATTGAAGTATGATTTGAGTTGGCAGGCGTTCAAACGGTGCACTCGAAAAAGCACACGTGGGAGAACACTTGCCTGTTGCCAGTAAAAAGGAAACAAAGAAGACAGTGTGCTCGATATGCCGCAAGGACAATAGAAAAAAGAATTGGATATTGCGCCAAAAACCAATGTGGACCTGTGCATGGACTACGTTACCCACACCACACATACCTGGATGAAACAAATGAGCTTTGCTGTCGAATGCAAAATTTTTTATTTCTAAAAATTGTCTAGTAACTTTAGTTGATGTTTGTGCAATGTAGACTGTAGGGATATTTTGTCCCAGTTGTTAGTACTGTCTCAGTACTGTTGGGACAAATATATCCTATTTCCAATTTACATATATTAGGCAAAAAAAAACTTAAAACAAAAATACATGTCAGATTTTGTTCATAAAAATTAAGCTTTCCCCATAAAACCTGGGTTCAAAATCGTTATGTTTAAAATCAGTCTCGAAAGGGTTATGGTGCTATAACTACCATGTTTGGTGTTCAGCTAGTCAATTCCAAAAAGTGAAGTGTAGTAGTCTTGCAAAGTACTCACTGTTTCCTTCATGGTAGCAAGTCACTTAATGAAGATCTTGGAAGTGAACATACAGTTTTGGTATTCCACACAGAAGACGTGATGTGAGAATACCATCAAGGATTGTGCCATCAGCAGCACTGGAGGCAAATCATTGCATAAGTTCTACTGGACAGCATTAGGGATTGTTGCAACTGTAGTCAGTTTGATCAATAGTCTTGGTGGAGCAGTGTGTAAATTGAACAAAAGAAGCAACATCCCATTATGGACAAGTATGACATCGTTGTTTTGCTCAGTAACAAAAATGGTGTAAAGTGGTAAAATTTGATAGCAGAAGATTTCAATATTTCAGCAACGTTGTCCACAGTTGCAAAAATTAAAGACAAAATAGTTTCACTTTTCATCCGAGCATAAGTGAAAACAGAACACAGTAACCGGAAATCCTAATCAAAGAACAATTTTTACCCCTTGCTGGACTTAGCCATTGGCATTGAAGTAAAAAGCCAGTTTAGGAATGATTCATTGTAGTTTGGCCATAACAACAGTTCACCTATAACAATGCTTTTTCTCTGGTGCCATGTAGTAAAGTTATATGGAAATTCTACTGTAAATTTTGGCGATAGCCATTTTCTGAGGACTTCTTATCAAATTCCAAGCAAAACCTAGCTTGTCTGCTATTGCTACCTGGACACACATAAAATATACCTTAGAATTTAATCTTGTGTGTTCAGAAAAGTTTTCAATATTACCTGTTTGTGCGCTAAAGAAACACATCAAATCAAACCTTTATTCTGCCTTGTCATAATTAACATGGTATGTACAATAATTACAAGTAGAGAGTTACAGAGGCAGCTTATGGTTGCTGCATTCACTCGACTCAGTAATGGTATTCAAACAAACCACGTTTTCCTCTTAACCTAAAATTGGTTTGTCAGTAGGAGCAAGGATATTTTTGTGTTGTTGTTTTGAAGCAAACTTTTTGTTTTTGTGACCTTTAGGGCTAGGTTTCTGTTGAGTCTATTTTTACATTGCAACGGCAGGTGCAAAGGATAACTCAAAATAAACTTTAAAGCCTATGTAAATGATACAGACAGACACCTACAAAATCTGGCAGTTTTCAACCAACTAACAGCAGTCAACCTTAAAAGTCAAAAGAAAAATTTTTGCAAAAGCAAGTTTGGTAAATACATGTGCAATAAGCAGACTTTTATATGAGAAAATCTTCACTTTAACAACCACAAGTTGTTTTTCAGAGGCAAAATAACTAACGTTGTCTTTGCTTGATAACTAGTAACTGAGGCAATAAATAGTGAAGCCACATATGCCCACAACGCTTTCACATAGCAAGTCTTCCTTTGATGTTAGTGTAGCACCAATATACTGCCCACACAAGCAAATAGTTAATGATTCAGTACATACAGCCTCTTGATATTCACGTAGCCTTTCAGCAAGGTCTTGGGTGGAATCAGTGAGTTCTTTCTGAAAATATTACATTTGGTTGAGCATTAGCAAGTCCAAGGTCTATTAAAATTCACTGCAGCTCATAATCTTAAAAAACACAAACATAAGCACAATACATTTTGTCAGTGATTGCAGCAGTAATACAACATGGATGCAACAACACAGCATTCTATCGCAAAAATGCTGCTTTGAGAAACGAAAGCATTAATTACTGACCTGAGCAGAGGTGACTCGCATGTAAGCAACATGCAAGTCTTGTGCATATTGAAGAAGGGCATTAGAATCATTTTCGTAAACGCCAATGAGAGCTCGTGTCTAAAAATATTTACATAAATTATGAAAATACTTTAATCATTAATGCACTTGCACAAACCTTTATTGGCTTTTGTGAGCCATTAACCGTATTTTCAAAAAAAGTGTAGAAGCATAATAGAACTTTTATCAAAATGTCTCACATAAATACAGTTTTGTGGTATACTGGTAGTTTTGTGATGAACTAAGTAATGAAGTCTCCAAAAAGCAGGGTTCCCACACATTTTCAAAAACAATTTTCCATACTTTTTCAATACCTTTTCAATACCAAATTAAAGGACTTTAATACCATCAATTAGCTTCATTTTTTGAAAATTTTATTGATGGAACACAATGCAAAAAACATCTGCAGAACTGTCATAAGCGGTAACAAACAAAATTTGAAACAGCAAATGGCTGAATTTAGAATTTTCATACTTTATGTACATTTTGGCCAAGTTCAATACTTTTTCAAAGTCTTGAAAACTGATTTCAAAATTCAATACTTTTTCAATACTTTCAATACCGCGTGGGAACCCTGAAAAAGGTGACATAGTTGAAGCAGCAAATTTTAACAAAACCATCACTTTTTCATTAAAAGAAATTTTTACTGATTGATTCAACTGAGTCATCTTTGTGGAGACTAATTACTTGAACACATATATGTGCAACTCTCAATCATTGCTGAGTCATGAAAGCAGAGTCCATTCAGAAGATTCCTCGAAAGTTTGCTGCCAGACATGGGGTATCATTTTTTTCGGACCATATGGCGCACTTAAAATTAGAGATCGACTGATATATCAGCCGACTGATATCGGCCGATATTTGGGTTTTACCGATATATTGGTATCGGCCAAAACGGCCGATTTTATTGGCCTCAGTAGGTATTGACAAAATGCTGTTATATTACTCACGCATCCAGATAATTTGCGCAAGAAAGCATAACGAAGCAAGTCAAGACAATTATCTTACAACAACGCTAGCAGGTGCGGTTTCATAAACAAGCAGACAAGATTAACCATGGAGCATGCGTCCTCTATGGCAGCCGAAACAAAAGCATCATCGGGAAGTTTCACAATGCTTGAAGCTACCACATGCAAGTGTTGTGTACGAATAAACTCCTGTTGTACTTCTGGAAGTTTTCGCAGCACGAAACGTTTGACTGTAACTTAAAGGTGCAAAAGTCCAATCGATACCCAGTTTAGCACAGATTAATTTTTTAAAAGTTTGCATGAAAATAGAATTGTGTTATGTTAAGCAACATTTATGGCGGTATGAATATGATTACAAACGCACTCGCTACTCATTAGTGATGACAACTGTCGCTGTGAAGCAGTTGCACGCTACATCTTGAAAGGATTCTACTTTTCTTAACTTGATGTGTTAGGCCTAGCGCACTGGTTTATAATGTATGCAAGCTAAAATATCGTGTTCGTGGGTCATCTTAACACTTTGAGAACCGGGGTACGATATATTCGTACTTTGATTTCAGCCTAAAAAACAGCAGTTTTCGGTTGCCTTACCAACACCCTAGCTCCTCCGTCGATTGCGCTAGAGAGCGGTTCAATGGCTCAAACGTATCGGCCAGTCTAGTAGATTGCACTCGAAAAAAAATTTTTTGGTTAGGGGGTGCGGA